>Ga0256404_1000683_pt1 | contig 86852 bp, 83 predicted proteins | sample RumenRJG_01DNA_FD_185990 | JGI IMG/M metagenome (GOLD analysis project Ga0256404, IMG submission 185990) | Bovine rumen microbial communities from Lethbridge, Alberta, Canada - RJG_01 | ecosystem: Host-associated > Mammals > Digestive system > Stomach > Rumen | place: Canada: Alberta | collected...
TGTATTTACAAACATATGTTCGCGTGGTATTATATAGTTAATTCGTAACTTTTATTGATAAGAGAATAGGAAGAGATGAGCGAGAAGAAGGACAGGATGTATCTATGTATAGATCTTAAGTCCTTCTACGCATCTGTAGAGTGCGTAGAGAGGGGGCTTGATCCGTACAAGGTCAATTTAATAGTAGCTGACCTGAGTAGAACAGAGAAGACAATATGCCTTGCAGCCAGTCCTGCTATAAAGGCCCTTGGTGTAAGCAGCAGATGTAGGGTGTTTGAGATTCCTAAGAATATTGAGTACGTTGCCGCGGCTCCTAGAATGGCTCTTTATATGGAGTATTCGGCCAGGATTTATTCTGTGTATCTTAAGTACATTTCCAAGGATGATATACATGTGTATTCTGTAGATGAGGCATTCCTTGATGTAACAGACTACCTTAATTTGTATCAGATGAGCGCCAAGGAATTGGGTGTTAAGATAATTGAGGACATTGTCGAGACAACAGGGATTACTGCTACTTGTGGTATAGGGACTAATCTGTATCTTGCCAAGATTGCATTAGATATTACGGCGAAGCATGCAGATGACAACATTGGTTATCTGACAGAGGAATTGTACTGTGAGACCTTGTGGGAGCATCAGCCTCTTACTGATTTCTGGAGGCTTGGCCCTGGAACAGCTAAGAAGCTTGAAAGTGTTGGTATATTCAATATGAAGCAGATTGCCATGGTAGACGAGGATATGCTATACAAGATGTTCGGAGTAGATGCTGAGCTTCTGATAGACCATGCGTGGGGAGTTGAGCCTACATTAATATCGGATATTAAGACATATAGCCCTACAACTAATTCCATTACTAGTGGGCAGGTGCTTGACAGAGACTATGCTCATGAAGAAGGAAGATTAATTGTTAAGGAGATGACGGACTTACTGTGCCTTGACCTTGTGGCAAGAGACTGTGTTACAGAGTCGTTGACATTACATATTGGTTATTCCAATGCGCTTAATCTTAAGGCAGCACACGGCAGTGCCAGATTATCATTTCCTACAAGCTCTGCTCGTATTATTGTAGAAGCTATAGCTAAGCTGTACGATGAGATTAAGGATAGCAGATATCCTATGAGGCGTGCCTATGTGTATTTTAATAATATAGTGCCAAGAGGCTTTGAACAATATAATATGTTCGTTGACCCTGAGGAATTGACAAGAGAGCACAATATGCAGAAGGCTATTATTGATATTAAGAGTAAGTTCGGCAAGAATGCCATCTTGAAGGGGATGAACTTAGAAGAAGGAGCTAAGACAATAGAGCGCAACTCACAGATTGGTGGCCATAGAAGCGGAGAATCGGATTAAGGCTGATTTAAGATTGTGATGGTTTGATTAGTGTTGTATTTGGATGGTGGGTATGATATTGTGTGGAATAGTATGTTATGTATGAAGAAAATGCTAAGATAGTAAGAAAAGTTAATCCTAACAGACCGAAGATGAGTCGTGAGAACAGGGCCAAGCAGTTTGCTCCCTTTGCAGCACTCAAAGGCTTTGGCGATACTATTCACTGGCAGGAGAAAGTATATGTTGATAAGAAGGACCTGTCAGAAGAAAGCTTAGAAGAACTTGATAATAAGTTCAAGAGAATTAGAAAGAATGATGTGATTACAGTTGTATATTATAACAAGGGTGAGTATCTTCGAGTGACGGGAATGGTTGCACGAATTGATGTGACAGCCCGTATCCTTCAGGTAATTAATACTAAGATACGATTTGAAGATATATATGATATTGAATCAATTTAAGGTGATTATTCCTTACAATACATGGTGCGTATTATGAAGACGACAAAAGAAATTGAACTAAGTATAATTAAGAAATTCAAAAAGAAAATATGGCGTCCCTTTACGAAGGCGATTAATGAATATGAGTTAATTGAGGATGGGGATAAGATTGCTATATGTATCTCTGGTGGCAAGGATTCCATGCTTATGGCCAAGCTTTTTCAAGAGCTTGAGCGTCATGGCAAGAAGAATTTTGATGTTGTATTCCTATCTATGAATCCTGGATATAATGAGAAGAATAAGCAGAAGATAATTGATAATGCCAAGCATCTTAATATTCCACTTACAATGTTTGAAAGCGACATATTTGATGCCGTATCAACTGTAGATGATTCGCCATGTTACTTATGCGCTAGAATGAGAAGAGGTCATCTATATAATAAGGCAAAGGAGTTAGGCTGCAATAAGATTGCCCTTGGTCATCATTTTGATGATGTGATTGAGACCATTCTAATGGGGATGTTATATTCAGGTCAGTTTCAGACAATGATGCCGAAATTACATTCTACTAATTTCGAAGGAATGGAGCTTATTCGTCCCCTTTATCTGATTCGTGAGAATGATATAATTCACTGGGCTAATTATAATGAGCTTGAATTCCTAAGATGTGCCTGTCGTTTTACAGAACAGATTGAAGAAGAGAAGCGCCAGAAAGCTATTAGTGAGGGCGGTAATGTGGATGATATGTCCAATATAGAATCATCCTCTAAGCGTAAGGAGATTAAGGAATTAATTGCATCCCTTCATGAAGTGAATCCGTTTGTTGAGAAGAATATTTTCCGCTCTGTGGAAAATGTTAATCTTAAGACTATAATTGCATACAAGGACGATGGAGTAACCCATCATTTCCTAGATACTTATCATGATGGTGACTCCCTGTTTTATGGTAGTGGTATTAGTCAGAAGTTCGATGGTCAGGATATAATAGATAAGGTCCAGACAGACTTGAGGGAATTAGCAGATGAAAAGTATAAGGATTTTCACGCTAATCTTATACCAGAGGTTGATAAGGATAGAATAATTGGAGTTAGGACGCCAGAGCTTAGAAAGTACGCCACCCAGTTTGCTAAGCATGAGAAGGATGCTTTGACATTTAAGAAGCATTTGCCACATGATTATTATGACGAGATGAATCTTCATGGCTTCCTAATTGAGAAGAATAAGGACTTCGATACCTGTATTAGTGAGTTAGATGATTTCTTAGAATATGTCGATAATTGGGCGACCTGTGATTGTACTAATCCTAAGGTCCTTGGTAAATGCAAGGATAAGCTGGTGCCTCATATTGACAGATGGATTGATTCTAATAAGACATATTATGTAAGGTATGCAATGAAACTTCTTATGACTCACTACCTAGACGAGGATTATTCTATTGATTATATGTATAAGGTGGCAGGTGTTGAGTCAGATGAATACTATGTTAATATGATGCAGGCATGGTATTTTGCAACAGCACTTGCCAAGCAGTATGATGATGCTGTAACATTCCTAACTGAGAAGAAACTTTCTAGATGGGTTCATAATAAGACTATTCAGAAAGCTGTAGAATCTAATCGCATTGATAAGGATACTAAGGATTATCTTAGAACCTTAAGGATTAAATAGATTGTGCTAAGCACCAAAACCTGCGCGCTCATAAGAAAATCGCTATGCAGGTTTTGGTTGCTTAGACAATTTACGAATATGAAAGAGATAACATATGTACGATTATAAGGACAGACTATTACAATTACAACAGAATGTAAGAGATAAGGAGATTGACTATTATTATATTCCGCTCTCAGACTATCATAATAGTGAGATTCCTAATGAACGCTTTAACTTGATAGAATATCTTACTGGTTTTTCTGGTTCTAATGCCACTCTTATTGTAACTCCAAGTCAGGTGTATATGTGGACTGATGGCAGATACTTTATTCAGGCTGAGATGGAACTTGAAGGAACTGATGTTATTCTAATGAAGCAGGGGCTTAAGGGAGTTCTAAGTGTAGAAGAGTTCTTAGATGCTAATATGGGACCTGAGGATGTGCTTGCATTTGATGGAAGAATTGTTAATGTAGATACTTATAAGAGGTACAATGACAGATTGCTTCGTCCTAATATGAATCGTCGTATATGCGATGCTGATATAGTAAGTAGAGATAGTCTTGATGAGGTTGGATACACTGATGTATGGCTATTAGCTGATGAATATAGCGGCGAGACTTTAACAAGTAAGATTAATAGAATTCGGGAAGATAATAACTTTAAGAAGGTAGATGGAGTTATAATATCTAATCTATGTGATATTGCATGGACACTTAATCTTAGGGGGAGAGATATTAGTCATGTTATGGTGTTCTATTCCTATCTTATAATAACTAATAGAGATGTGATTTTGTATGCTAATAAATCTCATCTTAAGAATGTAGAAGAATACCTTGAGAAGAACGGTGTTGAAGTTAGAGATTATAATGACATTTATAGTGACTTATCTGACAGCGACTTTTATCGCAAGTTCGGAATATACAAGATGCTGATTGATATGAAGAGTCTTAATACATCGGTATATACTTTGCTTAATGAGAAGGTTGATGTGTTGAGATTTGATAGTATTCCATCTTCTCTAAAATGTGTTAAGAATGATGTAGAAATTAATAATACTATTAAAGCGCATGTAAGAGATGGTGTTGCAGTAACAAAGTTCATGTATTATTTGAGTAATAGATTTTCAGGAGAAAGAAGTCCTAATGAGACGGAGATTTCATTAGAGAAGAAGCTGCATGAATTTAGAACTTTACAGGAAGGCTTCATAGATGAGAGCTTCGATACAATCTCAGCCTGGGCTGAGCATGGCGCTATTGTTCATTACGAAGCTACGTCTAAGACAGACGCTGCAATTACTAAGGATAATTTTCTATTAGTAGATTCAGGTGGTCATTACTTAGTGGGAACTACTGATATAACAAGAACATTTCTTATAGGTAAGGCAAGTCCTAAGATGATTAGGGATTATACTCTGGTGCTTAAGAGTAATATTAATCTTGCTAAGGCCAGATTCTTAAGTGGCACCACTGGTAAGAGCCTTGATATGCTAGCTAGAGATGTGCTGTGGCAGGAAGGAATAGATTTTCTTCATGGTACAGGCCATGGTGTTGGTCATATCTTATCTGTTCATGAAGGACCTAACAATATCAGCTTTAGGAATAGGAAGGATATTGCTATTAGACATGGTATGATTACTACTGATGAGCCAGGAATATATCTTGAAAGTGAGTATGGAATCAGACTTGAGAATGAACTGTTATGTGTTGAAGATGTTACTAATTCCTATGGCACATTTTACAGATTTGATTGTCTTACCCTTGTGCCATTCGAAAGAGAATGCATCGATAGAGATATGCTAACTGATGATGAATTATCATATCTTAATGATTATCACAGAATGGTATATGAGAAGATTAGTCCATACCTTACTGATGAAGAATGCAAGTGGCTTGGTAAGGTCACAGCAATAATAGAGTAAATCATAGATGTGGCCAGGCTAGATAATAGTTGTGGCAATACATCTTATATGTAAAGGAGATACAATGAGCAAATTACTTCTAATAGATGGACATAGCATATTGAATAGAGCATATTACGGTGTTCGTGGACTTTCTAATTCTAAGGGAGTGCCAACTAATGCTGTATATGGCTTTCTTAATATGATGTTTAAGTATATTGAAGAGGAAGAGCCTGATTATATTACAGTTGCATTTGATGTGAGCGCGCCAACATTTCGACATAAGATGTTCGAAGAATATAAGGGCACTCGTAAGCCTATGGACGAAGACCTTAGAGTTCAGGTTCCTATGATTCAAGAGATGTTAGAGGCAATGGGCATTACTATTGTTAAGAAGGAAGGCTATGAGGCTGATGACATCTTAGGAACAATTTCTCGCATAGGGGAAGCCGAAGGAATGGATGTTGCAATCCTTTCTGGAGATAGAGATTTACTTCAGCTTGCAACCTCTAAGGTTAAGATTGTAATTCCTAAGACCAGCAAAGGTGTTACAACCACCTTCTATTATTACGACAAGGATGTAGAAGAGGAGTATGGATGTACACCTATTGAGTTTATAGATGTTAAGGCGTTAATGGGAGATTCTTCTGATAATATTCCAGGGGTGCCATCAATTGGAGAGAAGACAGCTAAGACAATTATTAGTCAGTATAAGTCAATTGAGAATGCCTATGCAAATGTGGATGAGCTTAAGCCGCCTAAGGCGTCTAAGAATCTTAAGGAATTCTATGACCAGGCAGTAATGTCTAAGGAGCTTGCCACAATATGCGTTGAGGCTGACATTGATTATAATATTTATGATTGCAAGCTTGAGAATATATATACTAACGAAGCCTATCTTCTATGTAAGGAGTGGGAGATTAAGAGACTTCTTCCTAGATTCGAAGATAATGTGAAGTCTCTAGACAAGCAGGAGTACAAGGTTATTAATAAGCTTTCCCAGGTGGAGAAGTTGTTAGAGAGATTATCCTTCGAAGAATATGTGGGATTTGACTATGTGAAGTTCAATGATGATGAGAAGGATGGTCAGCTTGATTTATTTAGCAAGGATGCTCTGCGACTTATTGCCCTGTCCGATAAAAAGGACTGCTACTGTGTTGACCTAAGCGAAGAGATTAGCGAGACATATATTACTAATGCTATATATGATCTATCTGATAAATGTAATATTGTATGCTTTAATCTCAAGGATACGCTATATGATTTTCCTAAGCTTAACAGGGATAAATGCTTTGATGTGGCAGTAGCATTTTACCTATTCAACCCTACCAAGAAGGAATATGAATATGCTGATATTGCCAGCGAATACCTAGGGCTAATGCTTCCTGACAAAGAGGAGTTGATTGGTAAGAAGAATATTGCCTCTGTATTTGACACAAAGAAGAAGGAAATCATTGAGTATATATGTAATGATGCATATATAGCCTGCGCTTCTTATATTAAGGTGTTGCCACAGCTTAAGAATGAATATAATCAGTTGTATTTTGATATCGAGATGCCTCTTCTATATACCTTGTATGATATGGAAAACGAAGGAATCACATTAGATAGAAACGAGTTGGTAGAGTATGGTGTTACCTTAGATGGCAGGATTAAGGAATTAGAAGCTACAATATATGAGCTCGCCGGGGAGAAGTTCAATATTAATTCTCCTAAGCAGCTTGGAGAGATCCTTTTCTCAGAAGATAAGCTGGGTCTGCCTGGTTCTAAGAAGACTAAGTCCGGCTATTCCACAGCAGCTGATGTGTTAGAGAAGCTAGCGCCAGAGCATGAGATTATCCAGGATATATTAGAGTACCGCGGATTAAGTAAGCTTCATTCAACGTATGTAGAGGGGCTACTCAAGGAACAGGCTGCAGATGGCAAGATTCATTGTAATTTCCAGCAGACAGTAACAGCAACAGGAAGGCTATCTTGTACTGAGCCTAATCTTCAGAATATTCCGATTAGGATGGAGCTTGGAAGATTAATTCGTAAAGTGTTTATTCCTAAGAAGGATTATGTATTCGTAGATGCTGATTATTCTCAGGTGGAGCTAAGAGTATTGGCGCATATGTCAGAGGATCAGGAATTAATTGATGCATTTAACAGAGGGGATGACATTCATACAAGTACTGCATCGAAGATATTTGATGTAGAAGCTGATGAGGTTACACCATTAATGCGTCGAACAGCTAAGGCGGTTAATTTTGGAATTGTATATGGAGAAAGCTCCTTTGGGTTGTCTCAGAATCTAGGTATATCTCGTAAGGAAGCTAAGCAATATATAGAAGACTACTTCAAGGCTTATCCTAAGATGAAGGAGTTCTTAGATGGATTAGTTGCAACTGCGAAGGAAAAGGGATATTCTGAGACGATACTTGGAAGAAAGCGTCCTATTATAGAACTGCAATCTAAGAATTATAATCTAAGGGGATTTGGTGAACGTGTTGCAATGAATACACCTATTCAGGGTAGTGCAGCAGATATTATTAAGATTGCAATGGTAAATGTAGATAAGAGGCTTCGAAGGCAGCAGATGAAGTCACGACTAATTCTTCAGGTTCATGATGAATTATTAATCGAGGCTTCTAAGGATGAAGAGGATGAAGTATACAAGTTGTTAGAAGAAGAGATGATGGGTGCGCTGAAGTTATCTGTTCCTCTTGAAATTGATATACATTCAGGTGATACATGGTATGAGGCTAAGTGATGAAGAAGGTTGTTATTACAGGTGGCGTAGGTTCGGGCAAGAGTAAGGTCCTTAAGTATCTTAAGGATAATTGTAACTGCAAGATTATTAGAGCAGATGATATTGCCAAAAAGCTTATGATGCCAGGAGAAAAGTGTTACTTCGATATAATTAAGGCTTTTCCTGATAAGGTATTAGTAACAGAAGAGGTTGCTGCAGACTTAAGCTCTAAAGAAGACGTAACACAAGGAGACAATAAATCGGATTATCCTCCCTTTGATAAGAAGAAGCTATCAGAATTAGTATTTGCAAGTGATAAGGGGCGAGGGATTGTTAATTCCATAGTGCATCCTGCTGTAAAAGAATATGTTCTTGAGGATGTTACAAGTGAAGACAAAAAGGGAGCCTATGATTATTATTTCTTTGAGGTTGCCCTTGCTATTGAAGAAGGATATGATAAGCTATTTGATGAGGCATGGTTTATATACGCCTCTAGGAGTACAAGGTGTGAGCGCCTTAAGAGAACTCGGGGATATTCTGAAGGAAGAATAGACGAAATTATGTCTTCGCAGCTAAGCGATGAAGAGTATAAGGCTCATTGTACACATACAATTAATAATGATGGAAATATTGAAGATTTATATAACAATATAAGTCACATTTTACATTGCGACTAACTATATGAAATGGTATAATAACTTAGGTTTTTTATACCATTTTTGTTTTTAGGAGGATAAAATGGCTACTAGTTCAGATAAGGATTATGTATTCGGATTAGATATTGGAACAAGAAACGTAGTAGGTACGGTTGGATATAATGATGAGGATGGCTTTCATGTAGTTGGCCAGTATAGCGAGGAACACGATTCGAGAGCTATGATTGATGGTCAGATTCATGATATTGCAAGAGTTGCTAAAACTATTGGCAACGTTAAGGAGGCCTTGGAGTCACAGCTTAAGATGCAGCTAAGAGATGTATGTATTGCTGCCGCTGGTCGTGTGCTTCGTACCATAACAACCAGAGTTGAATATGATTATGAAGAAGAAACTGTTGTTAGTGGAGAAGACCTTCATACTCTTGACTTAATGGGTGTTGACCAGGCACAGAGTATTCTTAAGGAGAATGAAGACGAGAAGTACAAGTTCTATTGCGTAGGCTACTCTGTTATGAAGTATTATCTCAATGGTGAGATATTTACAGCCCTTGAAGGTCATAAGGCTAATAAGATAGAAGAGGTTATCATTGTAACATTTCTTCCAGAGGACGTTGTTGACGGACTATATTCTGCAGTAGAGAAAGCAGGACTTAAGGTTGCTAATCTTACATTGGAGCCTATTGCTGCTATTAATGTTGCTATTCCTGAAAGCTTCCGTATGCTTAACATTGCTCTTGTGGATGTTGGAGCAGGTACAAGTGATATCTGTATCACAAGAGATGGAAGTATCATTGCTTATGGAATGATTCCTTACGCAGGTGATGAGCTTACAGAGGCCATAGTTCATGAGTATCTTGTGGACTTTGATACTGCTGAGTCTATTAAGAAGACTTCTTCTGAAGAGAAGGAGGTTACTTATGACGATATTATGGGACTTACTCATACGATTCCATCTAAGGATGTATGGAAGTTAGTTGAGCCAATTCAGAAGAAGATGGCTGACGCTGTTGCAGAGAAGATAATTGAGCTTAATGGTGATAAGCCAGTATCAGCTGCATTTGTTGTAGGTGGTGGCGGAAGAGTACATGGATTTACTGATTCCCTTGCTAAGAAATTAGACATTTCCACGGACCGCGTAGCCATTCGAGGCGAGGAGGTAATGAAGGGAATTATCTTCGAGTCTAATGATTTAACGAAGGATTCGCTTATTGTTACACCAATTGGAATCTGTCTAAATTATTATGAGCAGAAGAACAATTTCATTATGATTCATTTTAATGATGAGATGATGAAGCTATATGATAACGGTCATCTTACTGTTGTTGATGCCGCTATGCAGGCAGGATGGGATACTGATGAATTGTTCCCTCGTCGTGGCAAAGAGATTCATTATACTGTTAATGGCGTTGCTAAGATGATTCGTGGTGAAGAAGGGGAGTCTGCAGTTGTTAAGATGAATGATACTGTGGTTGGACTTAACACTCCTTTAGAGCCTAACTCATATATTACAATTGAGGCATCTACCGAAGGTGGCAAGGCCAGCTCCACTATTGAACAGCTTGATGAATTCACATCTGCTACTGTTAGCTTCTTCGTATGTGGTAAGCAGATTACATGTCCTAAATTCGTTGAGGTTAATGGTTCATTAGAGCCTGGAAGCTACCAGATTAAGGATGGAGATGTGATTGAGACTAGAAGCTTCTATAGCGTAGGTCAGATAGCTGAATTCATGGATGTTGAGATTGATGATAATTATAGCATTCTTGTTAATAACAGAGAGGCTGACAAGGATACCCTCGTATATGAGAATTTCAACGTTGACTGGACAGTAACAGGATATGGAGCTACTGAAGGTGAAGGTGGAGATACGATTGTAGGAGGCATGACTAAGGAACAGGTTGACGAGGCTATTGAAAATATTAATAATTCGTCTAATACTGATGAAGAACAATTTGCTAATGAAGGAGATGAATCCCAGGCTGTTTCCTTAGACGATACATCAGTAGATGATGATCCGAATGATGATGCAATATCTGCAGAGAATAATGCTGACCCACTAGAGATTGCTGACTCTCAGATAGATGCAATTGTTGATGATATAATTGAGGATTCCTCAGAAGAATCTCATGATTCAATGGCATCTGATTCTGATAATGCCTCTGGTGAGGGAATTGATGGCATGACTAAAGAGATTCCTATCCCACTTAATGTAATTGTTAATAATGAAGAGGTTACATTAACTGGTAAGAGTAAATATGTATTTGTTGATGTCTTCGATGTGATTGATTTCGACACAAGAGACAGCAGAGGTCGAGCAATTGTCACATTGATTAATGGCAATAGATGTGGCTATTCAGACACTCTTAAGAGTGGTGATAAGATAGACATATATTGGCAGGAGATTGGTAGGAAATAGGTAGAGGTTATATAGGAGCAGATTAGATTATGGAAATGTTCTCAATAGCGTCAAGCAGCAGTGGCAACTGTATCTGTGTTGGAACAGGTGATTATCATGTATTAGTTGATGCTGGTATAACAGGTAAGAAGGTTGAAGAAGGTCTTAACAGATATAATCTTACAAGTACTGATATTAATGCCATACTTGTTACTCACGAGCATGGTGACCATATAAGTGGACTGGGTGTATTATCCAGGAAGCTGCATGTGCCAATTTATACTACTAAGGGCACCTGGCAGGGCATTATGGAATGCAAGAGTGTAGGTAAGATTGATGAGTCCCTTTTTAATGAGATTCACTATGATGAGACATTTTCGGTGGGGCCATTAACAGTTGATCCAATTAAGATTAGTCATGATACATATGAACCTGTAGCCTATGCTATATCAGGAGATGATAAGAAGATGGCTATCATGACAGACCTTGGCAAATACGATGATTATATCGTCGGCAAATTACAGGATGTCAATGCGATTCTTCTTGAAGCTAATTACGACTATAATATGTTGCAGGTTGGAAGATATGAGCCTTGGCTTAAGAGAAGAGTTAATGGTGATAGAGGACATTTATCTAATGAGATGTCAGGACAGCTACTATGTCGTATAGCAGGTGATAATCTTCAGACAGTTCTTCTGGGTCATATGAGTAAGGAGAACAATGTGCCTGAGCTTGCTTATGAAGCTGTAAGGTGTGAAGTCAAATTAAGCGATACGCCTTATGAACCTGATGATTTCAAGATTATATGCGCTCCAAGATATGAGGCGTCAGAGAGAGTAGTTGTATAGCGATTGATAGCGGCTCATACTATATTAAGATAATTGGTAAGAGGAATAGTAATGGAAAGAATAATTATTACAGTAGTTGGAAAAGATACAGTTGGAATAATTGCTAAGGTATGTACTTACCTTGCAGAAGCTAAGATAAATGTCTTAGATATATCCCAGACAATTGTCTCTGGGTATTTCAATATGATGATGATTGCAGACAGATCTTCTAGCGATGTTGACTTCGGTGCCTGTCAGGAGGCTTTAGAGAAGCTTGGCAATGAAATCGGCGTGCAAATCCGCTGCCAGCGTGAAGAAATCTTTGAGATGATGCATAGAATATAATTAGGCGTAGAGGTAAAGTATGATAGATAGTAGGGAAGTTATTGAGACTAATGAAATGATTGATAAAGAGAACCTAGATGTTCGAACTATCACTATTGGAATTAGTCTCTTAGATTGTGGCTCAAGCAATCTTGATGAACTTAATGAGAATATATATAAGAAGATTACATCAACAGCCAAGAACCTTGACGAGGTTGCAGGCAAGATAGAGAGTCAGTTCGGTATTCCTATTGTGAATAGGAGAATATCTGTAACGCCAGTCTCTATTGTAGGAGCCAGCGCCTGCAATAAGCCAGAGGATTTTGTAACAATTGCTAAGACTCTTGATAAAGCGGCAACAGAAGTTGGCGCTAATCTTATTGGTGGGTACTCTGCTCTTGTTGGCAAGGATATGACTAAGGCAGAAGAAATGCTGATTAAATCAATTCCTATGGCATTAACTAATACCCAGAGGGTATGTTCCTCTGTTAATCTTGGTGCCACAACAACAGGAATCAATATGGATGCTGTACGATTAATGGGACAGATTATACTTGAGCTTGCTGATGCATCTAAGGACAGAGATTCCGTGGATTGCATGAAGCTTGTTGTATTCTGTAATGCACCAGATGATAATCCATTTATGGCAGGAGCTTTTCATGGTGTGACAGAAGGTGATGCTGTTATTAATGTAGGAGTATCTGGTCCTGGTGTTGTTAAGACAGCACTTGAATCAGTAAGAGGCGAGAGCTTCGAAGTATTATGTGAGACAATTAAGCAGACTGCATTCAAGGTAACAAGAGTTGGACAGTTAGTTGCCAAGGAAGCATCTAGAATGCTTGATATTCCATTTGGTATAGTTGATTTGTCTCTTGCACCAACACCAGCAATAGGTGATTCTGTTGCTGATATTCTCTGTGAGATGGGATTAGAGTATGCAGGAGCTCCTGGTACAACTGCAGCATTAGCACTTCTTAATGATCAGGTTAAAAAGGGTGGTGTTATGGCTTCTTCTTATGTTGGAGGCTTATCGGGCGCATTTATCCCAGTATCAGAAGACCAGGGAATGATTGATGCTGTTAAGGCTGGAGCAATTACACTTGAGAAGCTAGAGGCAATGACATGTGTATGTTCTGTTGGACTTGATATGATTGCTATTCCAGGCTCAACTAAGGCAACTTCAATATCAGGAATTATTGCTGATGAGATGGCAATAGGAATGGTTAATGGTAAGACAACTGCTGTTAGAATAATACCTGTTATTGGCAAGGATGTAGGAGAGAGCGTTGAGTTTGGTGGATTATTTGGCTATGCCCCAATAATGCCTGTTAATAAGTTCTCCTGTGATGATTTTATCAATAGAACTGGCAGCATCCCAAGGCCAGTACATAGCTTTAAGAATTAGATGTGTTTAATTCAGATTATCTATGAATAACTCTAGAGCGATTTTCTTATGAGCGCAGAGTTATTCATAGATAATCAAATATTTAAGTATAGCTAGGATTAACTGTAAATAAGTCCATAGCGATTTTCTCATGAGCGTGGACTTATTTACAGTTAATCAGAAATATATAAGTATAGAAAGAGGTTAGAATAATGATTCAAGCAAGTAATATTACTTTAAGATTAGGTAAGAAAGCTCTATTTGAGGATGTTAATATTAAGTTCACAGAAGGCAACTGCTATGGACTTATTGGCGCAAATGGAGCTGGTAAATCAACATTTCTTAAGATATTATCTGGACAGCTAGAGCCTACTAATGGTGATGTAATAATTACGCCAGGTCAGCGCCTGTCAGTATTAGAGCAGGACCATTTCAAATACGATGAGTACCCGGTTATTGATACTGTTATTATGGGTAACCAGCGTCTATATGACATTATGAAGGAAAAGGATGCCATCTATATGAAGGAGGATTTCTCTGATGAAGATGGAATCAAGGCATCTGAATTGGAAGCTGAGTTTGCTGAGATGGATGGTTGGAATGCAGAAAGTGATGCAGCAACTCTTCTTAATGGACTTGGAATTGAGCCGGAACTACACTATGAGCTTATGAGTAATCTCAATGGTGACCAGAAGGTGAAGGTGCTTCTTGCTAAGGCGCTGTTTGGTAATCCTGACATATTGCTCCTTGATGAGCCAACTAACCACTTGGACCTTGATGCTATTGCATGGCTCGAGGAGTTCCTGATTAACTATGATAATACTGTAATAGTGGTAAGCCACGATAGATATTTCCTTAATAAGGTATGTACTAATACGGCTGATATTGATTATGGCAAGATTCAGCTTTATGCCGGCAACTATGATTTCTGGTATGAGTCTTCACAATTGATCATGAAGCAGCGTAAGGAAGCAAATAAGAAGAAGGAAGAGCAGATTAAGGAATTGCAGGAATTCATTTCACGTTTCTCTGCTAATGCTTCTAAGTCTAAGCAGGCTACCTCTAGAAAACGTGCATTAGAGAAGATTCAGCTTGATGACATTAAGCCATCCAGCAGAAAATATCCATATATCGACTTTAGACCAGAGCGTGAGATTGGTAACGAGGTTCTTAGTGTTGAGGGAATCAGCAAGACAATTGACGGCGTGAAGGTTCTTGATAATGTATCATTTACAGTAGGACATGATGACAAGATTGCTTTTGTTGGTGCAAATGAGATTGCCAAGACAACGTTATTCCAGATACTTATGGGCGAGCTTGAGCCAGACGAGGGTAGCTATAAATGGGGTGTAACAACAACACAGAGTTATTTCCCTAAGGACAATACGAAGATATTTGATACTGACCTTATTATTGTTGACTGGTTAACACAGTTTTCTGAGATTAAGGACGCTACTTATGTTAGAGGCTTCCTTGGACGAATGTTATTTGCTGGTGAAGACGGTGTTAAGAAGATGCGCGTCTTATCAGGAGGAGAGAAGGTTAGAGTGCTTTTGTCCAGAATGATGATTGAGAATTCTAACGTGCTTGTATTAGATGAGCCAACAGACCATTTGGATATGGAATCTATTACAGCCCTTAACACAGGACTTACTAAGTTCCCTGGAGTAGTGCTGTTTTCTTCCAGAGACCATCAGGTTGTTCAGACAACAGCTAACAGAATTATTGAGATTATGCCAGATGGAACAATTATTGACAAGGTTACTACATACGACGAATACCTTGAAAGTGATGAGATGGCTCGTAAGCGTCAGGCAGTTTATGCTAAGTCTGCTGAGGCTGAGGAAGATAATTAATCTATTAATACTAAGATACAGTGTAATCAGAATGCCCCCGAATGAATATGAGGGGGTGTTTCATTATAGAGGAAATGTATGGCGAAGAAGAAGTTTTACGCAGTAAAGGTGGGGTTGACACCAGGTATATATGAGACATGGGCTGAATGTGAGGCTAATGTTAAGGGGTATCCTAAGGCAGATTATAAAGGCTTTACCACTTTAGCTGAAGCCCAGCATTATATGAATGAAGATGGGGATGAATCTGATTCCGACAGCCCTTCAGTAGATGCCGCCGAGGAAGCTGATAATCTGGTGTCTATATCAGATTACTACATTGGTCAGGACGAGGTGGGCAAGGGAGAACCATTTCGTATACCTGTTGTTGTTGCTACATATCTCGATGGGGCTCATATGGACGAGCTTAAGAGCATTAGTGCCACAAGGGATTCTAAGAATTACGGATTAGATACTGACAAATGTGTTAAGATTGGAAGCCAGCTTACACATTTTACAGATTATAGTGAAGTCAAAAACGGCATATATGTTAACGAGACCTTAGGAATTACATACAGCGTATATTCAATTGATAATGATTACTATAATAAGCTTCATGATGAGAAGATGAGTGCTAACAAGATTCTTGCAATTATGCATAATAGAGCGGGCTTTAATCTTGCCAATCATCTTGCGAAGCAGGGGATAATTATTAAGGATGTTGTACTTGATAATTTCCTTGGGGTTACTAATGCTTCCGATAATTATAGCAAATACGTATCAAAAGAAAAGTACCGCTTAGATACTAGTGGCGTTAGGATGAACTATGTGACCAAGGCAGAGGGGAAATATCCTGCAGTTGCTGTAGCATCTAATATTGCTAATTACATTGAGCAGTTATATGTTAATCATGCTAGGGATAGCATAAGAAGCAAGGGCGGCGATTTGGATGCCCACGGCTTTAGCAATGGAATAGAAGATGTGCAATACGCATTTGACGAGATTGTAAGGGTGTACGGAAATTTGGACAGCCCTGAGATAGAAGAGAAGTTCAAGCATACAGTTTATTATGAGAATTATATCAATACTGGAAATGTGCACTAGAGAGGGATATCTATGAAAGAGAAGAAACCTATGAAGAAAGGGGTTAAGGCATTAATTATAATTGCCAGTATTTTTGCGGCTATTATTATTAGTAGTCTTCTTTTTGCTGTCTTTAATCCCAGGGTAAAATTCCTTGTGGGTATCGCTCGATTCGCAGTAGAAGAGCTTAATGACAGTAGCTTCATAGGGTATAATCTGGATATTATGGAGCTGTGTAGAGATTATGCAAATGGCGATATAGAATTCAATGGTGATTTGATTGCCAGTGATATAGAAGGATTTGGTTATACGTCTAGTGCGGTTATCCATGGTGTGAGATGCTTTGATAGGAAACAGATGTCTGTAAAGGCGGATGCCAAGGTCCTATTTGTTGATGTAGGGGAAGTGGATTTTTATGCTGTTGATAAAACCATGTATCTAATTGTGCCAAGCCTCCAGAATCTTGCATATTCCCTTACTTCTGACGCGGACCTTTACCCGAAGGCTCCAATGCTTAACGGTAATTTGAGTGGTGAATGGTTTGCTGATAATATGGGCAACTTCATAGAATTTGCCAATGATATTGAGATAGAAGAGACAGGGGAGAAGCTTGTTGACGATGATGGAACGGTTAGCTACGAGTATGCCATCACCATTCCTACAGGTAAGGGTGAATTCATCTGGCAGCTCCTTGGAATGGAAGTGCCTAAAGAGAATATAGAGTTTAGCATGTATATTACAAGAGGCTGCAAGATTAGAAGAATTAATATGGATATAGATAATGTTCTTCCTGATGCATTTGTGACTGTAGATGGTGTTAGTATGGGAAATGTTACATTGACCAAGAAGCTTCCTGATAACGAGAAGGTCACTGTGCTGCTTGTTAAGAGAGGGGACTATTTGTATTCAAATTGTATTGATGTAGCATTTCAATATGATACCAAGGATGGAAATGTATATACAGGTAATGGAGCAGTTGTATATGGTAAAAACAATGATGGCTATGATATTCAGGTCAAGAGGCTTAAGGCCTATAAGGATGGGGCGTTAATAGGACAGGCATATATCAATGGAAGGGTGACTACAACTAACATTGAGTATGAGCCTATATCTGATGCACCTATACCACTTGATTCCATTAAGAATTATGAATGGGAGGAGCTTAGAGACAATATGGACCAGTTTCTTAAGGACGTAACAGAGGATGTTAAGGAGAAAATATAGGCAAGTTTCTGATTTAGAACAAAACCATCAATACTCTCTATTGATTTTTGGTGTGTTTATATAGTAAAATATTCTTTAGCGTAAATTATTTCTTTAGGAGGAAATTAAGTATGAAAAGATCTATGAAAACCATGGATGGTAACCAGGCAGCAGCACATGCTTCTTATGCATATACTGATGTTGCGGCTATCTATCCTATCACACCTTCATCAGTTATGGCGGAGCACACTGATGAGTGGGCAACTGCTGGACGTAAGAATATCTTCGGACAGACAGTTCAAGTAACAGAAATGCAATCAGAGGCTGGAGCAGCTGGATCAGTACATGGTTCACTTACAGCTGGTGCATTAACAACAACATTTACAGCATCACAAGGTTTGCTTCTTATGATTCCTAACCTCTATAAGATGGCTGGTGAGAGACTTCCAGGTGTAATCAACGTATCTGCACGTTGTGTAGCAAGTCACGCACTTAACATCTTCGGTGATCATTCAGACGTAATGGCTTGTCGTCAGACTGGTGTTGCTATGCTTTGTGAATCTTCAGTTCAGGAAGTTATGGACCTTACACCTGTAGCTCACTGTGCAGCTATCGATGGTGGAATGACATTTATGAACTTCTTCGATGGATTCAGAACATCTCACGAGATTCAGAAGATTGAAGCTTGGGATTATGAAGACCTTAAGGATATGGTTAATATGGATGCAGTTGATGCATTCAGAGCTAACGCACTTAACCCTAACCATCCTAAGGAGTTAGGTTCAGCTCAGAACCCTGATATCTTCTTCCAGTCAAGAGAAGCTTGTAATACAACTTACAATGATCTTCCAGCTGTTGTTCAGAAGTACATGGACAAGGTTAATGAGAAGATTGGTACAGACTATAAGTTATTCAATTACTATGGTGCACCTGATGCAGAAGTAGTAATGGTTGCTATGGGTTCTGTTAATGAGACAATTGAAGAGACAATCGATTATATGAATGCTAACGGAAGCAAGGTTGGTCTTGTTAAGGTTAGATTATATCGTCCATTCTCAGAGGAAGCATTTGTTAATGCTATTCCTGATTCTGCTAAGAGAATCGTTGTTCTTGATAGAACTAAGGAGCCAGGTTCACATGGTGAGCCTCTATACTTAGATGTTGTTGCAGCACTTAAGGGCTCTAAGTTCGAGACAACACCTGTATTCGGTGGTAGATTTGGCCTTGGTGCTAAGGATACAAAGCCTGGTGATATTATTGCAGCATTCAATAATGATTCTAAGAAGCATTTCACACTTGGAATTATTGATGATGTAACTAACTTATCTCTTGAGGTTACAGAGAATCCTGTTACAACACCAGAGGGAACAACTAACTGTAAGTTCTGGGGTCTTGGTGCTGACGGTACTGTTGGTGCTAACAAGAACTCTATTAAGATTATCGGTGATAATACAGATATGTATGCTCAGGCATATTTCGATTATGACTCTAAGAAGTCTGGTGGTGTTACAATGTCACATCTTCGTTTTGGACATTCACCAATCAGATCTACATATCTTATTACTAAGGCTGACTTCGTTGCCTGCCACTGTACAGCTTATATCTATAAGTACAATATGGTACAGGAGCTTGTACCAGGTGGTAGATTCCTATTCAATACACAATGGTCAGTTGATGAATTAGATGAGAAATTACCAGGTCAGGTTAAGAGATATATCGCTGAGAACAATATTGAATTCTACATTATTGATGGTGTTAAGATTGGTAAAGAAATTGGTCTTGGCAATCGTATCAATACTGTACTTCAGTCAGCATTCTTCTCAATTACTAAGCTTATTCCTGAAGAGAAGGTTATCGGTCTTATGAAGGATGCCGCTACTAAGGCATACTCTAAGAAGGGTGATGACATCGTTAAGATGAATCATGACGCTATCGATGCTGGTGCTAAGGCATACATCAAGGTTGATGTTCCTGATTCTTGGAAGAACTGCAAGGATGATGAGCTTGGTGAGGCTATTCCTGAAGGCGGACGTAAAGAAGTTGTTGACTTCGTTAAGAATATTCAGGCTAAGGTTAACGGACAGCAGGGTAATACAATTCCTGTATCTGTTACAAGAACATATGAGACAGGTTGGACACCATCAGGTACAGCTGCATACGAGAAGCGTGGTGTAGCAACAGACGTTCCTGTATGGGATGCTACTAAGTGTATCGGATGTAACCAGTGTTCTTACGTATGTCCACATGCTGCAATCAGACCTGTTGCCATGACAGCTGATGAGGCTGCTAAGGCTCCAGAAGGAATGCAATGCAAGGATATGGTTGGAATGCCTGAGTACAAATTTGCAGTTGTTATTTCTGCTTACGACTGTACAGGATGTGGCTCTTGTGTAAATGTATGTCCTGACAAGGTACAGGCTATTACACTTAAGTCATTTGAAGATAACAAGGAAGAGCAGGAATACTTCAACTATGCAGTATCTCTTGATGATAAGGAAGATGTTATTGCTAAATTCAAGATTAATACTGTTAAGGGTTCTCAGTTCAGACAGCCACTTCTTGAGTTCTCAGGAGCTTGTGGTGGATGTGGAGAGACACCTTATGCTAAGTTAATCACACAGTTATTCGGTGATAGAATGTATATTGCTAACGCAACAGGTTGTTCATCAATCTGGGCTAACTCATCACCTTCTACACCTTATACAGTCAATAAGGCTGGTCATGGTCCTGCTTGGTCTAACTCATTATTCGAGGATGCAGCTGAGTTCGGATATGGTATGTTACTAGCTCAACGTGCTATTCGTGATAGATTAAGAGATGAGCTTAATGATATCTATGACAAGGCTGAGAAGCAGGAAGTTAAGGATGCTATTAAGGAATGGAATGATACATTCGATTCTGGTGTTACTAACGGAGAGGCTACAGATAAGCTTGTTAAGGTATTAGAGGCTTGCAACTGCGACAGAGGTAACGAAATCCTCAAAGAGAAGGATTATCTTGCTAAGAAGTCACAATGGATCTTCGGTGGTGACGGATGGGCTTATGATATCGGATTCGGTGGTGTTGACCACGTACTTGCTTCTGGTAAGGACATCAACATTATGGTATTCGATACAGAGGTTTATTCTAACACAGGTGGACAGTCTTCTAAGGCTACTCCAGTTGGTGCTATTGCTCAGTTCGCTGCTGGTGGTAAAGAGACTAAGAAGAAGGATCTTGCTGGAATCGCAATGAGCTACGGTTATGTATATGTTGCACACATTTCAATGGGTGCTGATATGAACCAGTGTGTTAAGGCTATTGCAGAAGCAGAAGCTTATCCAGGACCTTCATTAATCATCGCTTACGCTCCATGTATTAACCATGGTATCCGTAAGGGAATGAGCAAGGCTCAGACAGAAGAGAAGTTAGCTGTAGAATCAGGTTACTGGTTCAACTTCAGATACAATCCTGCACTTGCCGCTGAAGGTAAGGATGCATTCAGCTTAGATTCTAAGGCTCCTGCATTCGAAGGATATCAAGACTTCCTTAAGGGAGAGAACAGATATGCTTCACTTGCTAAGTTCAATCCAGAGAGAGCTGCAGAATTATTCGCTAAGTCTGAAGAGATTGCACAAGAGCGTTATGCACACTTGCAGAAGCTTGTTAGCCTATACAAGGCAGACTAATTAACTCCTAAAGTTAAATAGATAAATAATAAGTACTCCAACATCTGATTTTCAGATGCTGGAGTACTTTTTTGTGTTTTAGGGTGTGTGGTGCTAGTGTTATTTACTTCTAATTGTTAATCCCACCCTGGGGCGTGTGGCGCTAGTGTTATTTACTTCTAATTGTTAATCCCACCCTGGGGCATGTGGCGCTAGTATCATCTGCTCCTAATCCTTCGCCTTACATATGTAAATGATTGATATTAGTGCAATTAACAAGTTGGACAGAAACCGTCAGGCGATGCGTCTCAGACGCCGCCTGACTTTTCTCGCCATCCCTGGCGAGAAATTCCTTCCTACAATCAATCATTAACATATGTATAGGCTTGAATTAATGTCGCAGATAACACTAGCGCCACACGCCCCAGGGTGGGATTAGCGTTAACTGTGAATGACACTAGCGCCACACATCCGATTCTCCGATTCTATTCCTTTTGGTGAAAATACAATATTCTAAAATCGGCATTTTTTCTAAAACGCAACATCCTAAAATCGGCATTTTTCTTAAAACACAACATCCTAAAATCGGCATTTAAATTGACAAAGCGCTTTTTATAATATATTATTGATATAGAATTAACGTATTAATAGTTGAGGTTTCAATATGCTTAAACGCAAAATATATAATCGATTATTGGAATGGAAAAAATCAAATAATAAGAAGTGCCTTATAATAAAAGGCGCTCGTCAGGTAGGTAAAACTTATATTGTACGAGAGTTTGGAAAAAAAGAATATGAGAACTATGTTGAGATTAATTTTCTTATTCAACCTGAATTGAAACATATATTTAATGATAGTCTATCGGGGGAAGTGATATATAAGAAAATGTCAGCAAATATACCAGGGATTAAAATGATTCCTGGAAAAACACTTATTTTTCTTGATGAAATCCAGGCCTGTGCAAATGCTAGAACGTCTCTTAAGTTTTTGTCGGAGTATGGTAAATATGATGTAATTGCATCTGGTTCTCTTTTGGGGTTATCCTATGGTCAGGACGCTGATGAAAATGTGCAAGAGGTGCCGTCTATCCCTGTTGGTTATGAGCAATCTATTATGATGTATTCGTTAGATTTTGAAGAGTATTTATGGGCTAATGGTTATTCTGAGAATACAATAGCATACTTAAAAGAGTTTTATGATAGAAGAGAGACTATTCCATATGGTATTCATGACAAATATGAAGAACTAGTAAGAGAATATATCGTTGTTGGAGGTATGCCAGAGGTTGTAAATAATTTTGTTGAATATAAAGATTTTAATCGAGTTCATGAAATCCAGACAGTACTGATATCAGACTACATCGATGATATATCACAACATGCTAAAGGTGTAGAGAAAAACAAAGTCAGAAGATGCTATGATTCTGTTCCTAATCAATTAGCAAGAGAGAATAAAAAATTCAAATATTCAGAAGTAGAAAAGAAATCTACGGCAAAGAAGTATATGAACAGTATACAATGGCTTATAGATGCTAATATGGTTTATTCTTGTAGGAACCTTAGTGAGCCTGCTTTACCGCTTAGATATAACGAGAAAGGGAATGAATTCAAGATATATTTGAACGATACAGGACTTTTAATGGCTCTTTATGGGTATGAAACTAAGCGGGCACTTTTCAATAATACGCTTACTGGACCAGCAAAGGGTGGAATATATGAAAACTATGTAGCGGAATCGTTGATTAAGAAAGGATATAATCTTCATTATTTCAAACCAAATGATGAGATGGAGCTTGAATTCGTTATTGAAAAGGATGGTGGAGTTGTACCTATAGAGGTAAAAGCCGGAAATAATGCGACTAAATCACTTAATAGATTCATCGATAAATATTCTCCTAAAGTCGCATACAAGATTATGTCAGGTAATCTTGGGACCGATGCTATTAGAATCTCGATTCCTCATTATATGGTTATGTTTGTATAAGAAATAAAAACAGTAAAAGAGCAGCCTCGCATATGAGACTGCTCTTTTGTTGTGAATAATATTAGTTCGATAATAGGTCGTTAAGTGAACATGATAGAACCTTACATAAATAAACTAAATCTATATCTGTAACAAATCGTTTTCCAGCTTCAATGCGTTGTACAGCGTTCTTGTCGACATCAAGACCTTCGACTTGTAGCCTGTCAGCTAATTCGCGTTGAGATATTTTCATTTTTGTGCGATATTTTGCCACATTTTTTCCACATATGTTATTAAGTCCTTCGTCTGTTTTGTTTATAAACATTGGAAAATCCTTTTAATCATTGTATTATCAGAAGATTGTTTGACACTCACTGCTTGTCACCAATATAGTTTTATGATATTCTATCTTCAAGGTTGACATTCAGTGAATGTCAAACTAGATAAAACTCATGAAGTTTTCACTTAGATAAAATTCATTGTTTAGTATTGTGGTCATACTATGTATATCAATTATACGAATACTCGATAAATGCTTGAAAGGAGAGAGAACTATGTTTTGTGAAAAGTGTGGAAGTGAAATAAAGGATGATAACGTTTATTGCCCAATATGTGGTGCAAAGATAGAGGATATTTATGAAGTGAAAATTACAGATGATAATAAAACACTTAATAGCGCAAGGGAGTTTGAGAAGAGGCTAAATAGTGGTGGTACTCAAACTCAAAATGAGTTAACAATAAGATTTAAAAGAAATAAAGCTGCTACTGCTTTTAATGTAGTGGCTTGGTTGATAATGTGTATTGGTGGAATTATAGGGATTATCATCATATTGTATTCATTCAGTAAAAGTGGAAGTAACAGTTATACTTCTGTGTTCGGCGGACTTGGTTCTGGAGTTGGAATTATAGTTGTAGTTGCGAGTTTTCTTTCTAGTTTAGGCTTCTTTGCTGTTGGTGAGATAATTCAATTATTAGAAGATCAAAAAACAATTATGTTAAATAATAGTAAATGGCCTATCAAGTAATTTGAGTATGTAGCATTTGAATATGGGAGAGCATAGGAGAAAAAGACTAATGCGTCAAAATACTAAAGATTAAGGAGTAGAAAATGTGGTTTATTGGAAAATATGGGATTTTGATTATTATAAGCATAGTATTAATAATCGTTGGAATAGTATTAATAATTAAATATGTATTATCTTGTAAAAGGTCTGATATGGAAGATTTATCTCAAAACAATGATGAGAATTTGTCTTGCCCTAATTGTGGTATGTATATTAGTGCTGAAGCGGCATATTGTAGGAAATGTGGAACTAGAATAAATCATACTAATAACAATACATCTCAGACTGTCACATCAACGAATTCGACAGTTCCTTTATATAGGCTAATAATAGGAATATGTCTTGTGGTTATTGGATTGGCAGTGACAATCATTCCGGTAATTGTTAATGTGATAGTTGATTAATAGAGTGTTGTGACAAATTGAGATACAAATACATTACATAATTCTGAAACAACGAATAAGGAAGTATCGATAGATAGTAGTAATTCAAGTAAGAAGAAAAGGGGAATGTAGAATTATTCGAAAGGATTGTAGATTGTTATGAAAAAAAGAGTATTGTTTCTTGCTTTTTCAATAATGATGTTAGCGTTGTTACCACTTAATGCTAATGCATCTGTAAAAAATGTAGCGTATCATGGACCAGCTGAAATAAGTTGTTATTTACTTAATAAGGGTGTGAATTTTCAGTATCCAGTTAATTATGCAAGATATCCAGACATTATTAATAAAACTGATCCAGGAGAAGTTGCTAGTGATACGTTGGAGAATGCCCTGAGGCTTACTAATTATATACGTCATATAGCTGGATTAGATGAAGTTATATTAGATGGTTCGTATAATTATTACGCTCAGTGTGCTTCATATGTTAATTCATACAACAATGTCCTTGACCATTATCCTGTAAACCCTGGTATGTCAGATGGTTTATATCAGGTGGGATATGAGGGAGCGGGAAGGTCGAATCTGGCTCAATCAATGGATAGTTTAAATGATACGATTTTTATGTACATGGAAGATAGCGATCCATCAAATATAAATCGGGTAGGTCATAGACGTTGGGTATTATATCCTGACCTAGATAGAGTTGGCTATGGATATGTTCCGACATTGAACTCTTTTGACTATAGTGCTATGTGCGTTATGCGATCATATGATGATTTTGAATATGAAAAAAAGAATAGTGGAGTGCGTGGTGTTGCATGGCCAGCCGAGAATACTCCTATAGAAGTTTTTTGTTCATTTTATAGTCCGAGTTCAATTGCCTGGTCCGTTACGCTAGGGACATATCTTGATACATCAAAAGTTACGGTTAATTTAAGAAACGTTAATACGGGGAGAGTATGGAATTTCGGAGTGAATGGTTCAGATGGATATTTTAATGTAGATAATCACGGATATGGACAGGTGGGATGTGTGATTTTTAGACCTGATGGGCTAGACTCAATTAATAATGGTGACATATATGAAGTTACTATAAATGGCATAGACAGTGTCTCGTATCCTGAGAACAGTCTGACATATAATGTGAACTTTTTCTCTCTGTTATGTGTGCAACCATCAGCTGGAAAGGATATAGGAGAGCCAGGCGATATGTACAGATTGTTTAACAGATACTCTGGAGAACATTTGTATACTGGTAGCATAGTGGAAAGAGACAATCTTGTAATTAAGGGATGGAATTACGAGGATGTTGCATGGAATGCCCCGCTTGATGGAGGCGAACCAGTCTATAGGCTTTATAATCCTTTTACCGGTGATCATCATTACACACTTGATATAGGTGAAAGAGATTACCTTGATTGTATTGGTTGGAATTACGAAGGAGTAGCATGGAATTCAGGGGCCGATAGTGGAACGCCAGTATACAGGCTATTTAATCCTTTCTTATCAATTGGGTCTCATCATTATACTACAAGTCTTAACGAGCGTAATACTTTATTGGCAAATGGATGGCTTGATGAGGGGATAGCGTGGTATGCGGCAAATTAATTAGAATGACATTTAGCGAATGTCTAATATGGGGAAGGAGTATATAATGAGCAGAATTTAAGAGGCTTTTTGCAGGACTGATGTGTCTTGTAATGATGTTTACACTAGCTTTTGCGTTGGTAGATGTAAGGGCTGAGGAAACAATGAGCGTAAACGTACATTGTTATGGTGTGTATGAAAGAAAAGGTGATAGTAGTTTGGGGTCATGTTAACATTCTAGGAGGGGAAAAGCATGAGAGGATTATTTAATAATAGAGGATTAGCAACGGCAACCATTGTACTTATTATTGTTGCTATAGTAGTAGTTGCAGGCGGAACTATAGGTGGTGTATATGCATATAATGCGTACCAAGAGAAGAAACAGGAAGAAGCAGCGATTGCTCTACAGAAAAGTATAGATGATGCAAGAAACAATGTTGTAAATACATACAATGATCGAATTAATCAGATAGTAGCATCTTTGAATGTTGAAAAAGATGGTGTTGCAAGCATAGACAATAATGAGGATGTCGATGCTATGAATAATGCTGTAAACGAACTTAATAGAGTTGTTGACGACATCAATAATGATACATCTATTACTCCAGAACAGAAAACAATTCTAAATGCTAGTGTTGCGAATCAAATAGGAATTATAAACAATAGAATTAATGCGGTGAAGAGAGATAGAGAGAGGTTAATAGTTAATCCTGAAATCGAAGAATTGCTTTATATAACTCATGGTAGGTTTGTTGAAAAATATGGAAATGAAATTCAACAGATTCCATACACTGCTATGGAATGTCATTATTTACTTCCAAGATTGGGTTTTGAGATTGTATATCCTTCATCGGGTGGACAACAACCAGCGGATAATACTTCTCCTAAACGAATAGAAGGAAAACTAAAAAACATTATTAAAAATCTTGATGATTATATGGCGCCAGAAGAACTTGTTAGCAAAATGAGTTATCAAGGAAACAATGATGGTGCGTATCCAAGCTTTGGTGGAATACAAAAGGGTAATCCTTCATCGCCGTACGCATTTGAAAGTGATTATGCGATTGTAAATGTTTCTGTGATTACTGCACAAGATTTAGACCAAGGATGGGCAGCGAAATTGGATATTGCTTTAGATAATAAAACGATTGGCCCAGATTCATACACTTGGGTTACTCGTTGACTATAATGGGTTGTAGTATTGTGCTTCATGGTTTAATAATGGTGTAGGAGGCCGGATATGAAGAGATTATCAGTTTTTATGTTATGTGCAGTCATAGTATTATTCTCTGTAATTGGGTATCACATTCCTGTTGAAGCAAATAATAAGTTGTCAGGTAATGAAGAAGCATTTTATGATAATACATGGCTGAACAATTTTGATTATACATTATCTGATAATAATGTGATTCTTAATCGTTATACTGGCTCTGCCACGGACTTGGTAATACCATCAAAAGCAACTGTTGACGGAGTAGAGTATAACGTAAAGCTCAATAATTATTGTGGGTACCTTTTTAGTGGTAATCAATCGCTTAGAACGATTATCTTTGACAGATATATCGATACAAGTAATGTTATTGATATGTCAGGTATGTTTTGTGGCTGTACGAACTTGGTAAGCATAGATATGAGTGGCTTTGATACGAGAAATGTAACTGATATGAGTGGTATGTTTGCACAGTGTACTAGTTTAGATAACATGGATGTAAGTGGCTTTGATACGCATAATGTAAAGTATATGTTTGATATGTTTGCTGGATGTTATGTAAGAAAGCTAGATCTCAGCCATTGGGATTTGTCTAATTTGGAAATCAAATCAACGGAACAATATATACAAGATTATAGGTCAATGTTCGTTAATTGTTTGAGACTGAGTGAGATAAAAACACCTATTAATCTAAAAATTGATGTGCCTATAAATAATATAATGCTTCAAAACAGTAAGTCAATAATTTGGTACCAAGAGGGTAATGAAGGAGCCTGGTATAGTTCATTACCTATTAATCAGACCAATAGCATTACATTAAAGAATGACAGTACATACATTCCTATTACAGGAATTAGCGTGTCTCCGTCGGAAAAAACAATTAAAGTTGGTGAATCTTTTAATATTTCATTTGAACTTATGCCATCTAATGCAAGTAATTATATTGTTTATGAATCAAGTAGCAATCCTTCTGTTGCGAATGTTTGGTTTAATCAATCCGATGAAAAATATTATGTTGTTGGAGTCTGTGAAGGTACAGCTGTTATTACATTTGTAACAGCGGAAACGGGACAGTCAGCTAGTTGCACTGTTACTGTAAAGGGTGAGATTGAAAAAGAAAAAGAAATAAAACAGATTAATGATTATTCATGGGAGGTGCTAGATTTAGTCAATCAAGAGAGAGCTAAAGTTGGTGTTGGACCTCTTGTTATGGACAAAGGATTGTTGAAAGCTGCGCAACAGAGAGCTGAGGAGATAACTATATTATTTTCGCATACAAGACTAAATGGAGAGCCATGTAGTACTGCTCTTCCCAAAGGATATAATAGTATTGTAGGTGAGAATATTGCTAAGGGGCAAGACAATCCTTCGGAGGTTATGCAATCGTGGATGAATTCTACTGGTCATAGAAATAACATATTATATGAGCAGTATAAATCTATAGGAATAGCATGTGTGTGTGTGCCGGGAGCATGGCGTGATGAATATCATTGGGTACAGGTTTTTTACGGTGATGTTGTTGAACCTGTCTTGAAAGGTGGTGTTCCTACAACTCCTGTAATTACGGACGATGGAACGATACCTATGTATAGAACGTATAATCCATACAGCGGAGAACATTTTTACACATCTGATTATTCCGAGACTGTATATTTGGGTCAAATAGGTTGGCAGTATGAGGATGTGGCTTGGTATGCGCCATCATTAGGAGAAGAGGTCTATAGGCTTTATAATCCTTTTACCGGTGATCATCATTACACACTTGATATAGGTGAAAGAGATTACCTTGATGGTATTGGTTGGAATTACGAAGGAGTAGCATGGAATTCAGGGGCCGATAGTGGAACGCCAGTATACAGGCTATTTAATCCTTTCTTATCAATTGGGTCTCATCATTATACTACAAGTCTTAACGAGCGAGATTATTTACTGGCAAATGGATGGCTTGATGAGGGGATAGCGTGGTATGCGGCAAATTAATTAGAATGACATTCAGCGAATGTCTAATAGGGGGAAGGAATATATAATGAGCAGAATAATGATTAAGAGGCTTTTTACAGGACTGATGTGACTTGTAATGATGTTTACACTAGCTTTTGCGTTGGTAGATTTAAGGGCTGAGGAAACAATAAGCGCAAACGTACATTGTTATGGTGTGTATGAAAGAAAAGGTGATAGTAGTTTGGGGTCATGTTAACATTGAGAAACGGGGGTATATTTATGAAGAAGGGTTTATTTTTATGTGTTACATTGGTGGTATCGATTATCGTATTATCTGGGTGTAGCTGTTCAAATAATACACAAAAAACAGGACAAATAACTGATACAACAGTGGAGCCTAAAAACAATCAAAGTAGTAGTTCGTACAATGCTAGTAATAGTAGTTCGTCTAGTAAAAGTAATGCCACTAATAGTACGAAAAATTCTAATTCAATTGTAGGGGAGTGGAAAGTATCTACTTTTGCATATCCAAACGATTGGAAGCCTAATCCTAATGGAGGGAATGTGATGTATACAGGTGAGGGATGGAGTGATTTATATAACTATGACCATCCTGCACCTAAACTGAAGTTTAGAGAAGATGGAAAAGTACATGCAGGAACTGCAGCGGGGGATTCGTATATTGCAAAATACGTAAAAAATGGAGATGGCAGCATAGTAGTTCGTATGTTAGATACTAGTAATCGTGGAGATATTATTACATTTAAATACAATCAAAACGACAACACATTAACAATTGAGAATTATACAGATGTTGATGGGAATGTTGTTACAAATAAAAAAGTAAATGGAAGAGATAAGGTTACAGATAGGACTAAAGCAATAGGCACTGTATATAAGAAAGCACAATAGATTATTAAGTGTTAGTTATTTTTAGTAATATGTTGCTACTCTATCAGATAGGGGGCGTTATAACTAGTAAAATATATTGAGAGAAAATCAAAAATATTCTAATTTTATGAGTATTGAATTCAGGGTTTTGAATAGTTGTTATTATTTAAGAGAAAGCTGTAAGAAATTAAAAAAATGAAAACTCAAGCGTGATGCTTGGGTTTTTGCGATATTACTAATTATTTTGTCATGTTGCTGGAATTAATGATATTGTTGTTTTGGATGACAACTATATATATCATGTATAATTAGTAGCATATGTAGGTGCTAAGTACGGCGATTTAGATTGTGTCGGAAAGAAGAGGTATTGGCTGGGATGGATTAATATAGAAGTTTATAAAGATGAATTTTCGGGAGGAGAAATATGAATAACAAAGGAATAGCTACAGTCACAATTATAATTATTATCATATGTGCTGTTGTAGTAGTAGGGGGCGCTGTAGGAGGAGTAATAGGGTACAATATTTACCAAGAAAAGAAACAGGAAGAACAAAATAAATGTGGGGAAAATCTTCAGTGGAGCTATGATGATTCGACAAGAACTCTTACTATTTTCGGTACAGGACCGATGTATAGCGATTGGCGGCCAATAACACAGGATCGCGATCCAAAAAGAATGAGACCGTGGGATAAAGATGATTTATATGAAAAAATTGAAAAAGTAATAATAGAAGACGGTTGTACATATATTGGTAAAGAGGCCTTTTTTGATTTCAAAAAACTAAACTCTGTATCTATTCCTGATAGTGTTAAAGGTATTGGAGACTGTTCTTTCGCCAGGTGTGATAGTTTAAAAAATATTAATTTGCCGCATAATTTGGAAACCATTGATGGAAAACCATTTTGGTATAATCAGATAGATTACATTGTTTTGCCTAATTCTACTGTATCAGTAGGTGCAGTAGGTAGTGGAGTTCACGAAATTAGAGTTGATATAGATAATCCCAACTATTCAACAGTAGATGGTGTCCTTTTCGATAAAGAAAAAAACATACTTGTATCATATCCTTCAAATATGGAGAATGAATTTTATAGCATTCCGGAAAGCGTTCATGTTATAGGCGATTACGCTTTTTGTAGTGCGTCATATTTAAAATCTTTGATAATTCCTGATAGTGTGCAGGAAATAGGAGAATATAGTTTTGATGAAGCTTTTAGAATAGAAAAAATACATATACCAGAAACTGTGAAAAAGATAGGAAAGGGGGCATTTTCTCATTGCGAGGGGCTTAAAGAAATTAATATTCCGTCATCAATCACAGTATTGCCTGAAGAGGTATTTTTGGCGTGTGGATTTATTGAGTTTGACGTGCCGTCACATATTTCTGAAATATCGTCTAGAGCATTTCGTAGTTGTTATGATTTAGAAACAGTGAATGTGCAAGATGGAGTAAAAAAGATTGATGATGATGCATTTTCTGCATGTTTTAATCTGAAAACAATTACAATGCCACAAAGTGTTAGTTTTGTTGGAAAAACATCGTTTAGCGACTGCAAGGATAATACAGTTATTAGCTATTTGGGAACAAAGGAACAGTGGCTTACATTTGCTGGTGATATTAGTTTTAAAGGTGTTGTGAAATGTGCAGACGGTGAATATAAGTATGATAATAGTAAATAGAAAAAATAAATTTATATATTTTAGATTTTTGCATAATGAATAATTAGAGAATGCTATATGCGATGGTGATATAGGTTTATTATTGTTCAAGAGGGGGAGATGGTGGATGAATAATTACTTTTCAAATAATAAAGGATTAACTACTATTGCGATAGTTCTTATTATTGTGGGAGCAGTTGTTGTAGTTGGCGGTGTTTTAGGCGGAGTAATAGGATATAATGCTTACCAAGAAAAGAAACAGCAAGAAGAAAACCAAGCTGATGAAAAAAAGCTAGAAGAAGATAGGAACAATGTTGTAAAAGCATATAATGATAGGATAGATCAGATTGTTGCATCTCTTAATGTGGAGAAAAAAGGTACGGCAAGTATTGATAATAATGATGATGTAGATGCAATGACCAATGCTGTTAGTGAATTAAACAACATTGCTAACGAAATAAATAATAATAGTGTTTTAACGCAAGAACAGAAGGATGCGTTGAATAATAGTATTGAATCTAATAAAAATGCTATCAATAATCGAATTAATGTTGTAAATGAAAAAAATAGTAAAATTAGAGTTAAATATCAAGATCTTGTGGGTGGTTTGACATATGGTCAATTAAAAGCAAAATATGGTGATAGTCTTAAAATTGAAGAGAGAGGACCGGCTTATTATAAATATGTATGGGTGCCTCAATTAGGAGTTTATTTTGTTTTTTCGACTGAGAGTAAAAATGATTTTCAACTAACCGATAGTAGTTTCTCCAGTAGAATTGCTGGTAAATTAAGTGATATAGCAGATGGGGTGAACAAAAATATTTCTGCAGAAGAATTTGCAAATAAATTAGAATCAAATAAAGGCAAAGCTTCTTATGAGATAAAACAAGGATCCGGTACTTTTGACACAATAGGGGAATATTATATTGTAGTTAATTTCTCCGGAACATATAATTTAAATTCAAATGCGCCAGAAGTAGTAGATGGTACAGTGTCAAATTCATTCGGAGCAAGCTTGTATATAGTGTGTGACAGTTATGGTAATGTGTCACCAGATTCGTGGACATATTTTGATAAAACGGCGGGATAATATATTCTCTTTAAATATTAAACAATTCTTTGTCTTGAATAATTGTTGAGAGAATCTTTCTGTATAATAAATAGAATTGAATGTATTGGTAAGTAGTATTGTTGAAAGAGATCATCTTGTGATATCGGGATGGTATTATGAAGATGTTGCGTGGAATGCCCCAACTAAGGGTGGCGATCCGGTATTTAGGTTGTATAATCCTAATAGTGGTGAACATCATTATACACTTAATGCTGATGAAAGAGATATATTAATTGATGTTGGGTGGATTTATGAGGGGGAATCGTGGCGCTCTAATACAGGTGGTAATGGAACACCAGTATACAGATTGTATAATCCTAATGCGCAAACATCGTCACATCATTATACTACAAGTGTAGGTGAAAGAGAACATTTATTGCTGAATGGTTGGCGTGATGAAGGTATTGGTTGGTACGGAAATTGAATTATACGAGGGGGTATAATTATGAGGAAGTATATAATTATTGGTTTTGTATTTATTATGTTGATGTCGATGATCTTGTCTGCATGTAGTTTCTGGAAAACTGATGATGTGAAGTTGAATGATACAATAGGGGAAAGTAATGACTTGGATAGAAATGATACTCAATTAAACAGTCAAGATATGAGTGAGGTTAAGTCAGCTATAGATACACTTATTAATGATGAACATGTAACTTCGAAATTTGAAACGCCCAAAATGGTAGAAGCGTATTCTTATTTGTTTGATAATAGAGAGAAATTTAAGATAATGAAAGATAGCGAGATAAAAAGTGAGATTTATGGTGATTTTTATTATTGTTCATTAAATAGATTCGATGAAAAATTAATTCAAACAACAAGATATCTTGCTGATTTTAATGGAAACAATGTAACTGAGAAGATGGAGTGGGAATCGGCAGATTCAAAACCTATATTTGAGACTTCTCATATGGGTTCGTTTTCATATAAGGATAGTATTGTAACATATTCACAAGTACCATATGTGATCAGAAAAATATCAGAAGGGTATTATATCTTTTATTCTCAGCCTAAGGGGAGTAGATATTATTCTAACATTAATATGGATAATGATTATGTTGTACCAACGATTATACTGATTAAAGGTACTTATAAAAATGGGTTTGTGCCGAGCAATTCTCTTTAAAAATATGATCAAATAATTATGTAAAAACAGCAATCTCTAAAACTAAAAGTATAGGAATAAGAGATGAAATAATTGTAGGTATTAATATCTTAAATGTTGTTACAGATAAAAGTTATGCTATGATACTGATGTAAAGACTAAGCTTAAATACTTGAATAAGGTTACTAAGAAGTTTGAATCACTTAATAACTATGAAATGAATCGTTGGAATGATAATAGGGATGTAGTTACTCACCTTTTCAAGCCTGCTATGGACATTAAAATTGTTTTTTATTACATAATGGCACTAAAAGTCGTAATTCTTACTAACATAAATAGTGTATTATAGGTTATAGTATAAATTAAAAAGGCATTATAGTTTACTTATTATTGCTTAATAATTATTGTTTTTCATATTAAATAAGGGGGATACATATGAAAAAATTAAAGAGTATAATAACAGTTGCTTTGATACTTTCGGTGATATTTGTATTTACAGGATGCGGATGTACTAATACATCGGAATCAACTAATGGTAATAACCAGAATACTGCTTCAGAACAAAACGTTACTTCTGGCCAAAACACGGATTCAAATACCAGTAAAACAGATAACAACACGTCTAATACTAGAACTGCAAATTCTGATTTTGAGCCTACTAAGTCGCTCGAGCAGAGAAAAGCAGTTAAAGTAGAAGACTATATTAACGGCAAAAACTTTGACCTCAATGGTTATGCCGAGGCTCTGGGATTTACTAAAGTTGATGACCCCCAGGGTGCTGTTTACTACGTAATTAAGAGAGGAGATACAAAGTGCTTCTTTACCTTCACTCAGTATGTTATTGTAGCATTGTTTGACAAAAATGATGGCTACACGTATCAAACTGACCCAATCAATATACAAGCATCATCTGAGGCCTATGCCATTAATACTGGCGCCAAAGAAGGACAACAGGGAGCAGACAAGCGGGGGGTTGATAAGATATCCAACGCTCTTTCATATCTCTCGACAGCAGATAATATTGAAATAGATAACCTTCCCGTGTTTGGAGTTGTATTCAAGTTAGAAGGTTCGCCTGTATATTATCCAAATGGCGCAATTCAGAAAACGGGAAAAACCATTGAAACAATCAACCACAAATAATTCTCATATAACCGCTCCAGCAATGGAGCGGTTCAGACTGTAGACAAAGTCCTTGGCATTTGCCAAGGACTTATTTTTTGTATGACAGTAAAAAATAAACCACCTGCGGGTGGTCCCCAGTTAGCTTTAGCTTCAAGCAAAAACCTCCCATGTTATAATGTGTGTGGTTCGCCAACCGCACTAGAATAACAGAGGAGGATCCAAATGGATAAAAATAGTTTAGCACATAGGCGGTGGGAATGTAAGTACCATATCGTATTTGCACCAAAGTACAGAAGGAAAATAATATACAATAAGATTAGAGCAGATATAGCACACATATTAAGTGAGCTATGCAAACGAAAGGGTATAGAAATAATAGAGGCAGAGGCATGCCCCGATCATATATATATGTTCGTGAGAATACCGCCTAAGTACAGCGTTTCGCAAATAATGGGGTATTTAAAGGGAAAGAGTTCGTTAATGATATTCGAGCGACATGCAAATCTTAAGTATAAGTATGGGAATAGGCATTTTTGGTGTAGAGGTTATTATGTGGACACAGTAGGAAAAAATGCAAAAAAGATTGAAGAGTATATAAGAAATCAATTGAAAGAAGATTTAGAATATGATCAAATGACGCTAAAGGAATATATTGACCCGTTCACGGGTGAGCCGGTGAAGTAGGGCAACGAATAAAACGCTTTAGCGTTAGCCAGAGAAAGTAGTGCGGAAGGCGGACTACTCAGTGCCTCTTTAGAGGCAAGCAGGGAACAGCGGCTTATAGTCGCAGAACAAACCACCAGCTAAGCTGGTGGTACTGATTCATTTTCATATAATTGGACACCAAATATCTGGGTTGTTTGTTGTAAATTGTTATATTAAATGTTAGAATTAGGATAGTGCGATAATAGATTATTATATAGATAGGAGTAGAATATGGCTGATTATTATGATACATATGGAACTAACAATTCATATGGCGCAAATGACTCATTCGGAGGAAATGACAACTACGGAGCAAATAACGGATTCCAATCGAATGATAACTATGGTGCCAATGATGGTTACATGTCTACTGGCAACTCTCAGGCATCATCAGGATATGATGCAGAGGATGGCTTGTATAGCACTAATTCCCAGGGTCAGAGTAGCGACGATATGTTGTTAGAGCAGATTGATGCATTTCGTGAGAAGGCTGAACAGCTTCAGTCTATGATTAATGAGAGGCAGTCAAAGGCTAATAAGCTAGAGAATCTTGACAACTCTAAGTTGATAAGACAAATTGACGAGATGAATAGGTCAATTAATGCTTCCTTAGACAATATCCAAAGAAAGCTAGATGAGCAAGCTAATAAGCCTTCTACTGGTGGTGGAGAGATTAGTGAAGAAAGCATTACTCAGATAACTACTTCAGTTAATAGCATTAAGGGTGAACTTAATACCATGAAGGAGGAGCTTTCTGAGAAGGTTCATTCTGAAAATGTTAAGGTATATCGTAACATCAATGATTTACTTACAGAGATGAAGGAAAATGATGCTGATTCTAATAATGGCAAGGAAGTGCTTAAGAAGGTTAGAGGCGCTAAGGCTGTTGCTGGATGGGCATTATTCTTCGGAATACTTGACTTCGTAGGAATCGCAGGAATTGCAGCATTAATGCTCAGAATGATTGGAATTATTTAAATATTTTGTAACAGGGTTTTTATATGGGTAATGATAGAGATATATGGGTTGTAGGACATAAGAATCCAGATACTGATTCAATATGTGCGGCGATTGCCTATGCTAATCTCAAGAACTTAGCTGATGATGGGAATTATGTTCCTAAGAAGGCAGGAGAGATTAGCAATGAGACAAGATTTGTTCTTGAGTTTTTTGATGTAAAGGAACCAGAGACAATTGACTCAGTAGGCACGCAGATTAAGGATATTGATATCAGGCATACGCAGGGTATTGATTCGCACCTTTCGCTTAAGAAGGCGTGGGATTTGATGCGTGAGCTTGATGTTGTAACACTTCCGATTGTTGATAAGAATGGAAGAGTTGAAGGTGTTATTGTTAATGGTGATATCGCCTATTCATATATGAATGTAATTGATAATAACATTTTAAGTCAGGCAAGAACCCAGTATATCAACATTATTGAGACCCTTAATGGGAAACTGCACGCCGGCAATAAGCACGCGTATTTTGTCAAAGGCAAGGTATGTGTAGCATCTGGTTCTGTGGAGACCATACAAAGCGAAATTGATGAGGATGACCTTATCATTAGCGGTAATATTAAGGAGCGTCAATTGATTGCCCTTGACCAGAATCCTAGTTGTATGGTGGTATGCTGTGCAACGAAAATTGATGATGAGGTTGTTAAGAAGGCAGAAGAGATTGACTGCGTATTGATGTCTACTGAATATGATACATTTACGGCGGCAAGACTTATTAATCAGAGTATGCCTGTCAAATATTTTATGACAACCGACAATATTATCATGTTCGAAGAAGATGATTATATTGATGAGGTTAAGGATACTGTTAGTAGAATTCGTCACAGGGATTTCCCTGTTGTGGATGACCAGTTTAATTACGTGGGAATGTTCTCTAGACGTCACCTGATGGGAAGACGAGGCAGGAAGAGAATAATTCTTGTGGACCATAATGAGAAGTCTCAGGCAGTTGACAGAATAGAAGATGCTGAGATACTTGAGATTATTGATCATCACAGAATTGGTTCACTAGAGACTATAACCCCAATCGTATTTCGTAATTATCCTCTAGGATGTACAGGAACAATTATATATAAAATGTATAAGGAGAGAGGAGTTAATATTGAGCCGAAGATTGCAGGACTTATGTGCGCGGCAATCCTGTCTGATACATTGATGTTCCGTTCTCCTACCTGTACTGACTATGATGAGCAGGTCGCTAAGGAATTGGCGAAGATTGCAAGAATTGATATTGAAAGCTTTGCTCTTTCAATGTTCGAAGCAGGTTCAGACTTTGGCGAGAAATCAATAGAAGAGATACTTTATACTGACTTCAAGACCTTTGTGGCTAATGGTATTAGCTTCGGTGTATCACAGGTTAGTGCAGTAACAGATAATCAGCTTAATGAAGTTAAAGCTAACATATATGATGCCATGAAACAGGCCATAATCGATAAGAATCTTAACATGGTATTCGTTATGCTTACTAATATATTAGAACAACACACAGAGCTTATTCGAGTAGGTAATATCAATATGTCTCTGATACAGCCTAGCTTTCCAGGAAGCAGGCTTGAGGGTGACAGCCTTCATTTAGACAAGGTTGTTTCCCGTAAGAAACAATTAATTCCTGGACTTATGGAAGCATTTGATATGATGCAATAAAATAATAGAATCGAGGAAATGATAATGAACGCAACAGATGAAAAAGCAATATCTTTACATAAGGAGTGGAAGGGCAAGATAGATACCACATCCAAGGCTCCAGTTAAGACAAGAGAAGACCTTGCGCTAGCTTATACACCTGGAGTAGCAGCACCTTGCAGGATTATTCACGAGAATAAGGAAGAGGTGTATACATATACAATTAAGCAGAATACAGTAGCAGTTGTATCTGATGGAAGCGCAGTTCTTGGTCTTGGTAATATAGGTCCTGAGGCAGCTATGCCTGTTATGGAGGGTAAATGTGTATTGTTCAAGGAATTTGGCGGAGTTAACGCATTTCCAATATGCCTAGATACACAGGATACAGAAGAGATTATCGCTGCTGTTAAGGCAATTGCCCCTACATTCGGCGGAATCAACCTAGAGGATATCTCGGCACCTAGATGCTTCGAGATTGAGACAAGACTTATTGAAGAGCTTGATATTCCTGTATTCCATGATGATCAGCACGGTACAGCAATTGTTGTATTATCAGGGCTTATTAATGCACTTAAGATTACTGGCAAGGCTAAGGAAGAATGTAAGATTGTAATTAGTGGCGCAGGCTCAGCTGGCGTTGCGATTACTAATTTACTTCTTAGATATGGATTTAAGGATATTATCCTATGTAACAGTAAAGGCGTTGTATGCAAGGAGTCACCTAGACTTAACTGGATGCAGGAGAAAATGCTTGATGTTACTAACCCTAGAGGAATTACAGGCTCCCTTGCTGATGCAATGGTTGGGGCTGATATATTTATTGGAGTATCTGCACCAGGAATTGTTAGTGAAGAGATGGTTAGGTCAATGAATGAGGATCCAATTATATTCTCTCTAGCTAATCCTATACCTGAGATTATGCCTGACATTGCCAAGAAGGCAGGAGCAAGAATTGTTGCAACAGGAAGAAGTGATTTCCCTAACCAAGTTAATAATGTTGTGGCATTCCCTGGAATATTTAAGGGTGCACTAGAAGGCAGAGCCAGCAAGATTACAGAGGACATGAAGCTTGCAGCAGCTAAAGCCCTTGCAAGTCTGGTTTCAGATGAGGATTTGAATGAAGAATTTATTATGCCTGAGGCATTTGACCCAAGAGCTTCTCAGGTTGTAGCTGACGAAGTAAAGAAGTTGATATAATGGCAGATATTAATCTAACTTATAAGATAATAATACTAGGACTACTTGACAAGGCTAAGATGCCACTTAGTAATACGACTATTGTTGATTTCTTTCTTGAGTATGAATATACAGATTATTTCAGTGCTCAGATGGCATTAAGTGACGTAGTTGACTCTAAGATGGTTGATATAATTGAGACCCATGGTAATACCAGCTATACCATTAACGAAGAGGGAAGCAAGACACTAGAACTATTTAGTGACAAGATTAATGATGACATCGAGAAGGATATAGTGTCCTATTATAAGGACAACAAGCTTAAGATGCGTGAAGAGCAGGAGATCATAGCTGATTATACCGAGTTATCCACAGGTGGATATATGGTTAATTGTAAGATAAGGGATGTTAAGCGTAATCGTAGTTCCTATGAGGTTAATTGCATTGTTCCTTCTAAGGAGCAGGCAGAAGCAATTTGCAATAATTGGCATGCGAAATACGAAGATGTCTATTTCGCATTTTTGGAGGAGTTAACAAGGTAGTTTTTTAAGGAGGTGCTTACTATGAAGTTTTACAAATGTAACACATGTGGTAACGTAATTACAAAGTTGGCTGATTCAGGCGTTCCAGTAATGTGCTGTGGCGAGAAGATGCAGGAGCTTGTACCAGGGTCAGTTGATGCAGCGACAGAGAAGCATGTTCCAGCTGTGACAGTTGATGGTAATGTGGTTAAGGTTAAGGTTGGAGAGGTTGAGCATCCAATGTTAGACGAGCACTACATTCAGTTCGTTGTAGTTGAGACTAAGAGTGGCAGTATGTGTCACACATTTGCACCAGGAGACAAGCCAGAGTGCGAGTTTGTATTAGCTGCTGGCGATAAGGCAGTTGCAGTCTATGAGTATTGCAATCTACATGGCTTATGGGTTAAGGAGCTGTAATTATTGTAAATGTGTAATTGACGATTGGAGGTTATTATGGGAGAGAACAAATACGCAGGAACTAAGACTGAGAAGAATTTGTTAGAAGCATTTGCAGGTGAGTCTCAGGCAAGAAATAAATATACATATTTCGCATCTGTTGCGAAGAAGGCGGGATATGAGCAGATTGCAGCAATGTTTCTTAAGACAGCAGAGAATGAGAAGGAGCATGCTAAGCTTTGGTTCAAGGCCTTAGGTGGAGTTGGCACAACAGAAGAGAACCTGCTTGCAGCTGCTGAAGGCGAGAATGCTGAATGGACAGACATGTATGACAGAATGGCTAAGGAGGCTGAAGAAGAGGGCTTCCATGAGCTTGCAGAGCAGTTTAGAGGAGTAGGAGCTATTGAGAAATTACATGAGGAGAGATATCGTGCCCTTCTTAAGAATATCGAGTCTAAGGAGGTCTTCGAGAAGAGTGGCGTGACTGTATGGGAGTGCAGAAACTGTGGCCATGTAGTTGTTGGAACTACAGCGCCTGATGTGTGCCCTGTATGTAATCATCCTCAGAGCTTTTTCGAGGTTAGGGCTGAGAATTATTAGAATTGTAGATAACACAGTAGCCTCACTAGCCATGCTGGTGAGGTTTTTTTGAAAATGTTATAAGGAGGATAGGGCTATGGATAATAAGGCAATGTATAAATTATCGTATGGATTATTCGTGCTTACAGCTAAGGACGAGGTTAAGGCAAATGGTTGTATAACTAATACAGCAATTCAGGTCGCTTCTGACCCTAATACAATATCTTTTGCTGTTAATAAGGCTAATTATACTCATGACATGGTTATGAAGACTAAGGTATGTAACATATCAGTTATTAGCGAGAAGGCTGATTTCGAGCTGTTTAAGCATTTTGGATTTCAGTCTGGTAGGGACGTAGACAAATTCGCAGATTATAATGATTGTAAGATGGCTGATAATGGAATCCCTTACATTACAGCTGGGACAAATGCGTATTTCTCAATTGAGGTAACTAGTACTGTTGATCTTGGCTCACATACACTATTTATAGGTAAGCCAACTGAAATGGTTGTGCTTGACGATGCTGAGTCAGCAACCTATGCATATTATCAGAGTAATATTAAGCCAAAGCCAGAGAAGGTTGGTACAACCAAGTCTGGAGAGACGGTATGGCGTTGTAAGATATGTGGATATGAGTATGTTGGCGAAGAACTTCCAGAAGACTTTATTTGCCCATTATGTAAGCATCCAGCGTCTGATTTTGAGAAGGTTCAGTAAGAGATTTTCCTTGACGAAGTGAGGGAAATGAATTAATATAATCCTATATTTCTAGTATTTCTTTATAATTTATTAAAATATTTATGATATTCCCGGTATGTGTCCGAGTAATCGGACACATACTCCTTTATAATGTTCCATGTTAACAAATAATGCTTTTATTTTTGTGGTGATTTTTGTAGTGAATTTTGGGTGATTTTGCCTCACGAACAAATTCGCGAACAAAAATCGAACAAATATTCTATAAAAGTGTTGACAAGAATAAATTTATAGTATATTATTAACAAAGTAAGACGAACAAAGGTTCGTAGAAGGAGATTATTATGGCGAAAGAAGATAAGTTAAGAGCACTAGAAGCAGCGATTAATCAGATTGAGAAGCAATATGGTAAGGGTTCAGTTATGAAGCTTGGAGACACTTCAAGCTCTATGAAGGTTGAGACAGTTCCATCTGGTTCAATTAGTCTTGATATTGCCTTAGGACAGGGAGGCTTTCCTAAGGGAAGAATTGTTGAAGTATATGGCCCTGAATCATCAGGTAAGACAACAGTTGCATTACACGCTGTTGCAGAGGTTCAGAAGCGTGGCGGTATAGCGGGATTTATTGATGCAGAGCATGCTCTTGACCCTGTATATGCTAAGAATATTGGTGTTGATATTGATAATTTGTATATTTCGCAGCCAGACAATGGTGAGCAGGCCTTAGAGATTGCAGAGACAATGGTTAGGTCTAATGCTGTTGATATTGTAATTGTTGACTCTGTTGCAGCATTAGTTCCTAAGGCAGAGATTGATGGTGATATGGGTGATTCACATGTTGGATTACAAGCCAGACTTATGTCACAGGCATTAAGAAAGCTTACTGCTGTTATTGCTAAGAGCAATTGTATCGTAATATTCATTAATCAGCTTCGTGAGAAGGTTGGTATTATGTTCGGTAATCCGGAGACAACAACAGGTGGTAGAGCCCTTAAGTTCTATTCTTCTGTAAGACTTGATGTTAGAAGAATTGAATCCCTTAAGCAGCAAGGTGAGGTTATAGGTAACAGAACAAGAATTAAGGTTGTTAAGAATAAGATTGCACCACCATTTAAGGAAGCAGAATTCGATATTATGTTCGGTAAAGGAATCTCTAAAGAGGGAGACATATTAGATATTGCTGCTGACTTAGATATTATTAATAAATCAGGAGCTTGGTATGCATATAATGGCGAGAAGATTGGCCAGGGTAGAGAGAATGCTAAGCAATATCTTGCAGAGCATAAGGATGTATATGATGCTGTAGAGAAGATGGTTAGAGATCATTATAACTTAGATGGAGAAGCTCCTGAAGGAGATAATGATGGTGCTGCTGAAGTTGATACAGATTCATCCAAGGCTGAATCAAAGTCTGATAAGTAATTGATTATGATAGTAAAAAGCATAGAACAACACACCAAGACAAAAGTGAAAGTCTGTCTCGATAATCGGACAGACTTTCAACTATATAAGCGTGAAATAGATAAGTATGGCATTAATGAAGGAGAAGAATTATCTAATTATGATGAGATTCTAAGTGAAGTACTAATCCCCAGAGCTAAGAAGCGTGCCATGCACTTATTAGAGAAGATGGACAGAACGAAGGCTGACATAAGAAGTAAACTTCGTAGGAATGGGTACCCGGATGAAGCAATTAATGCAGCTATTGAATACATAGAATCCTATAATTATCTTAATGATGAGCGTTATGCTTATATGTATGTTAGAAATTATTGCAACAGTCGAAGTCGTAATCGTATTATGCAGGATTTATACCGTAAGGGAGTTGATAAAGACACTATTAATGATGCTATTGAGAGTGAATATACTGTTGACGAAGAAGAACTAATTAACATGTATATAATCAAACGAGGTTATGATGCGGATAATGCCTCAATGAAGGACAGGGATAAGATGTTTAGATTCTTGATTTCTAAGGGTTTTCCGTTAGATGAAATACAGCGTCTTATTTAGCAATTATATCTTCTTCACAGTTGACATATTGACTTACAAAGAGTAGAATTAGAGTGTTGTAAATTATGACAATATAACCTTAATATGTTATATGTACAATGAAAACTTAATAAAGGAGGTGCTCCTGTATGACGATTGTTACGCTTGTTATTGCTATAGCGGCTATAATTGTTGCAATAATTGCTACTGTTATGGTATCAAGAAGCATGCATAAGAAGGCTGCAGCTAACAAAGTGGACAGTGCTGAGAATAAAGCGCGTGAAATCATAGATGATGCTGTTAAGACGGCAGAGGCTAAGAAGCGTGAAGCTTTAATCGAAGCTAAGGAAGACGCCCTCAAACAGAAGAAAGAGCTTGATAAAGAGATACGTGAACGTCGTTCAGAGATTCAGAGAAATGAACATAGACTGACACAAAAGGAAGAGAATCTTGATAGAAAGCTTGATCAGTTAGAGAAGCGTGAGAAAGAACTGTCTGCAAAAGAAGCAAAGCTTAACAAGGAAAAAGAAGAAGTTGCAAAGTTAAATCAGCAGAGAGTACAGGAACTAGAGAGAATCTCAGGTTTGACCTCCACACAAGCAAAAGAACAATTACTACAAACTGTTGAAGATGATGTAAAAATTGATGCTGCCAAGCTTATCCAGGAAACGATGGCTCAGGCAAAGGATGAGGCGAATAAGAAGGCGCGTGATATTGTTGTTACAGCTATTCAGAAGTGTGCTGCAGATCATGTGGCTGAATCGTCTATATCAGTTGTTCCTTTACCAAGTGATGATATGAAAGGTCGTATCATAGGACGTGAAGGAAGAAACATTAGAACATTAGAGACTATGACAGGTGTTGAGTTAATTATTGATGATACACCAGAAGCAGTTGTACTATCAGCATTTGATCCAGTGAGACGAGAGATTGCTCGTGTTGCACTAGAGAAGCTAATAGTAGATGGTCGTATTCATCCAGCTCGTATTGAAGAGATGGTTGATAAGGCAACTAAGGAAGTTGAGACCAATATGAAGGAAGAAGGAGAGGCTGCAACATTAGAGGTTGGAGTTAATGGAATTCATCCTGAATTAGTTAAGCTACTTGGTCGTATGAAGTATCGTACAAGTTTTGGTCAGAATGCATTGAAGCATTCTATCGAAGTAGCTCATTTGTCTGGACTTCTTGCAGGTGAATTGGGATTAGATGTAAGAGTTGCTAAGAGAGCAGGTCTTCTTCACGATATTGGAAAGTCAATTGACCATGAAGAAGGTGCACAAGGATCTCATGTTCAATTAGGTGCAGACCTATGTAAGAAATACAAAGAGTCACCTATTGTTATTAATGCCGTTGAGGCGCATCATGGAGATGTGGAGCCAGAGACTTTGGTTGCATGTGTTGTTCAGGCTGCTGACGCTATATCAGCTGCTAGACCAGGTGCCAGAAGAGAGACTTTGGAGACATATTCTAACAGATTACAACAGTTAGAGGATATTACCAACGACTTTAAGGGAGTTGATAAATCTTTTGCTATTCAGGCAGGTAGAGAGGTTCGTATAATGGTAGTTCCTGATCAGGTAACTGATGCGGATATGGTAATTATGGCTAGAGATATTTCTAAGAGAATTGAATCTGAGCTTGATTATCCAGGACAGATTAAAGTCAATGTTATCCGTGAATCTAGAGTTACTGACTATGCGAAGTAGATTTATTTTTATTAAGCGAAATTTAATCAGCTACATTTTATGTAGCTGATTTTTTCATAAGGAGGAATTGTGATGGAACATGTAATTACAGAGAAAAGGACGTTAGTACATAGAGGTTCTATTGTTGATGTATATAGTGATGATATGTTGTTGCCTAATGGCAACCATGAAGTGTGGGATTATGTAGAGCATAGAATGGGAGCAGCCTGTGTGCTGCCAGTACTGCCTAATGGTAAAATAGTTATGGTTAAGCAATATCGTCATGCCTTAGAGCGATATACGATTGAAGTGCCAGCAGGTTCAAGAGACAGTGTTGATGAAGACACACTAATCTGCGCCACAAGAGAACTAGAAGAAGAGACAGGATATACTTCAGATAATATTGAATTCTTGTTATCATTGAAGACTACAGTTGCCTTCTGTAATGAATCAATTGATGTATATCTGGCAAGAGACTTAAAGCCAGGAAAGCAGCATCTAGATGAAGCAGAGAGCATTAATGTATTAGAGATGGAATTAGATGAGCTTCTTGACATGATATATGCAGGTAAGCTGCAGGATTCGAAGACAGTTAGTGCAATTCTAGCTTATGCAAATAAGATTAAGAGATAATATTGGGGTCAATGTGGCTATACATAGCACCTTCATGTCTGTATTTCTTCGCTAAGTATATGTAAATAATTAATGTTGAGATTTATAATCAGGCTTGAAATATAAGTCTTTTACTTCCTCTACTGGCATATTAAGTTCTGTCCAAAGCTTAAAGCTTCTGGCTCCCTGATATAGAAGCATGTATTTGCCGTTAATGTATTTACAGCCTGTATCAGAAGCATCCTTAAGAAGCTTAGTCATTGGAGGCTCATATATAAGGTCGCATACTATCAGTTCTTTTCGAAGAAAAGATTTATCTATAAGAGTTTTATTAGAAGTCATTCCAACAGGTGTCGCATTGATTAAAATGTGACTCTGTAGGATGGCTTCTTTTATTGCATTATTATCTTCGATATCAATTACAGATGTTTTAACATTGGTCTTGGTAGTTACTCTATTAGCAAATTCCAATACATCACCTATAGTCTTATTGAATCTCTTGGCAATGGTAATGGAATTGGCTTTATCAATAGCCAGTTCAACAATGACAGAGGTTGCGGCGCCACCGGCACCAAGAATAAGAATGTCCTTGCCCTCTACATCAACATCTATTTCACGAAGAGAATCTACAAAACCAGCACCGTCAGTTGTGTATCCCACAAGCTGTCCGTTTATTGGGACAATAGTATTAACTGCACCGGCAAGCTGAGAAGATATATCAAGCTTATCTAAGTATTTAATTATTTCTGTCTTAAGTGGCATAGTAACATTAGCCCCTAAGAAGTCAATCGCTCTTATATCCTTCATTACATCTTCAAGACCATCCGCACTAACATCAACTGCATAATACTTTGCATCTATTCCTAATTTCTCAAAGCTATAGTTATGCATTGCAGGTGATATGCTATGAGCTACTGGGCTTCCTAATAAGCAGGCGAATTTCTTTGTTTTGTCATATTCTATACTCATTTTACACTCCACTTCCTATCTGTCTATTAGTTTGATTCCTCTATGTTTTATATGGAAAATATGATACCATAACACTAATAGATATTGAAGCCTTATGTGATACAAGAACTCCTAAGCCGCATTCTTAGCGGCGGGGAGTTACTTGTATCACATAAGTCCGGAATGATACTACAAGTTTGGTGATTTCAGTAGAACAAGGAGTCTATTATGCGTATTAAGAATATTAACATAGAGAATTTCAATCCACTTGTGTGCGTACCAATAGTGGATACAACAATAGAGGACAGCCTCTCAACTGCCAAGACACTAGTAGAGGATGGCGTTGAGGTAATAGAATGGCGTCTTGATTACCTTAAGGAGTTAAGTGACATCAGAGCACTCGATAATGGACTTAAGGAGATGGCAGCTGTATGCAGTTACACTATTCTTATTGGAACTATTAGAACAATTGAAGAGGGTGGTAATTGCACATTTAAGGCAGACGAGATTAAGCAATATCTAATTCATATTGCCAAGTCTAAGACCTGTGATTTTATTGATATGGAGTATTATACTTATGAGAAGCCAAGGGAGATAGTTACAATTCTTAAGAACCTTGGCGCCAGAGTGATTTGCTCTCATCATGATTTTGACGAGACGCCAGAGGATGATATTGCTCTTACTCTATTAGAAGAGATGGAATGTAGCGAATGTGATGTTGTTAAGATGGCTGTAATGCCAGTAACGACTACTGATGTTACAAGGTTTATGGATGTATGTAACGCATTTGCCATGGAGACTAATAAGCTTACAATTACAATGTCCATGGGAGAGCTTGGGCGTGTAAGTCGCTTTGCTGGAAATGTAACAGGTTCTGCAGTTACATTTGGCTCATTTAACACAAAGTCAGCACCAGGACAGATTGATTATAAGAGACTTAAGGAAATAATATCGTAGCATATACTCATTAATTGAGTTAATAGAAGTTAAGAAAGACGCAATATGTTACGCGCAAATAGGAGACATATATGAACATATACTTAATAGGATTTATGGGTGTGGGCAAATCAACTGTTGCTAAGGAGTTAAGTAAGAGGTTAGATTACCAGCTGATTGATACAGATGATGAGATTGAAGCAAGGGAAGACAGAAGTATAAGTGACATATTCGAGAGGGATGGAGAAGAATATTTTCGAGGACTAGAGAGGGAGCTTATAAGAGAGCTGTCTTCCAAGGATAATCTAATAGTATCCTGTGGCGGTGGTATTATCAAATGTGATGAGAATATCAGGCTAATGAGAGAGTCGGGCAAAGTCATACTTCTTGAAGCTTCTCCAGAGACAATATATGAGAGAGTAAAGGATAATGATTCCAGACCACTTCTTCAAGCTAATCCAGGAATCGAAGGAATAAAAAGGCTTCTAAATGAGCGGGAAGAGTACTATAATAAGGCATATACAGACAAAGTTGATGCCGCTAGACCAGTGCAAATGGTGGTTGATGATATAATTAGGAGTGTTCATTGACATTTTGTTACAAATTTGTTACAATTGTTTAGGTTAACGTGAAAATAATAACCAGTAGGCGTAGCGTAGTTGGATAACGCATCGGACTCCGACTCCGAAGACCGCTGGTTCGAATCCAGTCGTCTACATTGACGCATAAGAATTTTGGAGGCATATATGGGTTTTAAGAATGGTTGGCATAGATGTATAGAATTTATCGAAGATAAATGGAGATATTTTCTGGCAGGCATTGTATTTATACTAATAATTCTATTATTAGCATTTGTAATTAGTAAGAAGACAACTAAGGACGAGGATATATCTGGTGTATATAAGGATTTCCAGGTAAATGCTAATGTTGAGCTTAATGCTTTGATTGTTAATTACTATAATGCTTACGCAGCTGGAGATATTAATGCGCTTTCAACTTATGCATCTCCAATTAGTGATTCAGAAGCAAGCTACATTAAGTTCCTAAGTCAGTATATCGAAGCATTCAATGTTAAGGATGTATATTCTAAGCAGGGATTAGATGAAGGCTCATACTTGGTATCAGTACATGTTAATGAGAAGTTTGTGGGTGTTAACACTCCTGCGCCGGGACTTGAATTCTTCTATGTAAGAACTAATGAGAACGGTATGCTTTATATTGATAACTCATATGGTACTTATAACCAGAAGGAACATGAGATATCTACTGACCCTAAGATTGATGAAATTATTGAGATATACAATGAACGTAATGATGTTATGAAGCTTAAGAAGATGGTTGAGGATGAGTTGAATGCTGTAATGGCATCAGACCCTAACCTTAACAAATTCGTAACAGAGACATTACGAACTAAGATTGGTGAGTGGAAGGCTCAATACAAGGCTCAAAAGGATCAACAGCAGGCAATAGCAGATGCTAAGGCTAAGGAAGCTGCTGATGCTCAGGCTAAGGCAGAACAGGATGCCGCAGCTGCAGCTCTTAGGGCACAGCAGGAAGCTCAGGAAAATGCTAATGCATCAACAGTTGTTATAACAACTAAGGTTAATGTAAGAGATACACCTTCAGAAGCAGGTAATGCAATTGGTACATTAGATGGTGGCACAAAAGTTGTTAAGTATGGTGAAGAGAATGGCTTTACTAAGATTAACTTCAATGGCGGAAGAGCTTATGTTAAGAGTGACTTCGTAGTTCCAGAAGGTCAGCCAGCACCTCAACCTGAGGCTGCTCCAGCAGCACCTGCTAATACAACAGTTACATTGACAAGCACTGTTAATGCTCGTGCTTCCAAGGATGAGACATCAGACAGAGTTGCTGTAGGTGTACCAGGAGATGTTGTTACAATACTTGGTGATGCAGGAGATGGATGGTCAAGAGTATCAATTAAGGGTATTGAAGGATATATGAAGACAGAGTTCATACATTAATTCTTTGATTAATGAATTCTCGTAAGGAAAGGTCTAAGGCCTTTCCTTACTTTTTAATATGGAGGGAACATCATTAGACTGAATAAATATCTGTCAGCAATGGGAGTATGCTCAAGAAGAGAAGCTGACAGGCAGATAGATAACGGAAATGTTACCATTAATGGCAAGGTTGCATCACTAGGTGACCAGGTTGAAGAGGGTGACCATGTCCTTTTTATGGGACAGGAAGTTGTAAGCAACGCGAAGCCGGTAATAATAGCATTTAACAAGCCTAAAGGGGTTGTCTGTACCGCAGATAAGCGGGATAAGGATAATATAGTTGATTTCGTTAATTATCCTACAAGAATCTATCCTATAGGCCGTCTTGATAAGGATTCAACAGGCCTTATTCTTCTAACTAATCGTGGTGAGGTTGTCAATGGCATACTCAAGGCAAGGAATTATCACGAGAAAGAATATATTGTTAGATTAAATCGCCCTTATTCTAGGGATTTCCTACACGATATGAGAACAGGAGTATATCTTGAAGAACTTGATACTACAACCAGGGAATGTAGTGTTGAGTCCATAGATGATAAGACATTTTCCATAATACTGACACAAGGGCTTAATCGTCAGATTAGAAGGATGTGTAAGACGCTAGGCTACAAGGTTGTTAGCCTTAAGAGGATTAGGATTATGAATATTAAGCTTGGTAGTCTTGAGGTTGGTAAATACCGAGAGCTCAAGGGTGACGAGCTTGAGACACTACTTGGCTTAATTGAAGCAAACTAGAATATATCAGAGGGGACGTAGATATTATGAATCCTGAAGAAGAGATTAAGAAGTTAAGAGAAGAGCTGGAATATCATATTAATAGATACTATAATATGGATTCCCCTGAGATTAGCGACTATGAGTATGACATGAAGATGAATCATCTCAAGGAATTAGAGGCGGCTAATCCTAGTCTTATAACGCCTGATTCTCCAACCCAGAGAGTAGGCGGCAGCGCCAAGCGTGAGGCGGGATCTCTCGTTAGGCATAACCAGCCTATGCTAAGCCTTCGAGATGTGTTTTCTAAGGAAGAAGTAATTAATTTTGTAAAAGATACACAAAATGCTTTAGAAAATCCTGAGTTTGTAGTAGAATACAAGATAGACGGACTGTCAATGTCCCTTCGTTATGACAACGGAAGATTAGTTATGGCTGAGACTCGTGGTGATGGAATCGAGTTTGGAGAAGATGTAACTGATAATGCTTTGATGATAAGCGACGTTGTATCAACACTAAGAGACCCCTTGGAATATTTTGAAATAAGAGGCGAAGTCTATATGACTAATGAGAGCTTCGATAATGTTAATAAGAAGCAGGAGCTTCTTGGTAAGAAGTTGTTTGCTAATCCAAGGAATTGTGCTGCAGGTTCACTTCGTCAATTAGACCCTAAGATTGTAAAAGAGCGTAACCTGTCCTTATTCATATTCAATCTGCAGGAGGCTCGTGGAAGAGAATTTACGACTCATACCCAGTGTTATGAATATATGATATCTCAGGGGATTAAGGTTATTGATAATTATAAGCTCTGTAAGGATGCTGATGAGGTATGGCAGGCAATATGTGAGATTGGAGAAAAAAGGGGAGAATTAGGCTACGATATTGATGGTGCAGTAGTTAAGGTTAATAGCTACGCCCAAAGGCGTATGCTTGGTGAAACTGCCAAGGTTCCAAAGTGGGCTGTGGCTTATAAGTATCCTCCAGAAGAGAAGGAGACGAAGCTACTTGATGTAGAGCTTACTGTTGGAAGAACAGGAAGAATCAATCCTACTGCAATATTCGAGCCTATTAGACTCTGTGGTACAACTGTTAGTCGTGCGACTATGCACAATCAGGATTTCATTGATACCCTTGATATAGGAATTGGCGACACAATCGTGGTATATAAGTCGGGAGAGATTATCCCGAAGATTAAAGAAGTTGTTAAGTCAAAGAGACCTGAGGGTACCCATACATATAAGATTCCTGATAAATGTCCTGTCTGTGGCGCTAAGACCATTCGTGACAAGGATTCAGCTAATATTATATGTACTTCACCAAGCTGTCCGGCACAGTTAGAGAATCATCTGATTAACTTTGTTGGTCGTGACGCAATGGATATTAAAGGGTTCGGAGCTGCCTATATTATTGATTTGTGTAGAGAAGGATATATCAGGGATATATCTGATATCTTCGTCCTAAAGGATAAGAAGGATGAATTAATCGATAAAGGTATTATTGGCAAGGCTACTAATACTAATAAGCTTCTCAAAGTGATTGATGAAGCTAAGGGCAATGATGCTAATATGCTTCTTACTGGATTTGGAATACCTAATGTTGGTAAGACGGCAGCTAAGACATTGATGAAGCATTTTGGTAGTATAGATGCACTTATGAACGCATCCATTGAAGAGCTACTACAAGTAGATGATATTGGAGAAATTAGCGCCAGATCAATATATGACTACTTCCGTAACGAAGATAATAAGTCAATTATTATGCGCCTTAAGGAGTATGGTGTTAATATGACTTCTAATCAGGTGGCATCTTCTAGTGCGTTAGAAGGATTAACCTTCGTTGTAACTGGTACGCTTCCAAGTCTGGGGCGTAAGGAGGCAGCCGCACTTATTGAAGACAATGGTGGCAAATGCGCTTCAAGCGTATCTAAGAAGACTAATTATCTTGTGGCTGGTGAGAATGCAGGAAGCAAGCTTACCAAGGCAAGAGATTTGGGAGTTCCTGTTATATCAGAAGAGGAACTAATGAATATGATTAAATAGTAAAGAAGGTAAGAAAATGCCAATTAAGACAAAAGCCGATTTGCCGGCAAATGCGATACTTGAACATGAGAATATATTTGTAATTGACGAGCAAAGAGCCTCTCACCAGGACATAAGACCTATTGAGATTGGAATCTTAAACCTTATGCCCCTAAAGGAGGATACTGAATTACAATTGCTTCGTTCGCTTTCAAATACACCGCTTCAGGTAGATATAACATTTCTTATGGTGACAAGTCATGAGGCTAAGAATACATCGAAGAGTCACTTAGATGCATTCTACCAGTCCTATGATGATATTAAGGATATTAACCTTGATGGATTAATAATAACTGGTGCGCCGCTTGAGATGAATAGATACGAGGATGTAGATTACTGGGATGAGTTATGTAAGATTATGGAGTGGTCTAAGACTCATGTTACTTCAACAATTCATCTATGCTGGGGTGCGCAGGCTGCCTTGTATTATCACTATGGAATTGATAAGCAGGTAATGAATAAGAAGGTCTTCGGAATATATGAACATCATGTAAGAAATCGTAAGGTGCCCCTTGTTCGTGGCTTTGATGATATATTCTTAGCACCACATTCAAGACATGCTGAGGTTCCTTATGATGTAATTGATAAGAATACTGACCTTATTATCTTAGCAGATTCTAAGGAGGCGGGAGTGTTCTTATGTATGTCTAATGATGGTAATCAGATATTCGTAATGGGACACCCTGAATACGACAGATATACACTAGATAATGAATATAAGCGTGACTTGGCTAAGGGCCTTGAAATTGATATGCCGGTTAATTATTATCCGGATGATGATGTTAACAAGAAGCCTTTGTTGCAGTGGAGAGCCCATGCCAACACACTTTATACTAATTGGCTTAACTACTATGTATATCAGCAGACGCCATATGAATTCATCGATAGTAACAGATTTATTAAGAAAAAATAATAGATATAGGAGACAATATGAGAGAAAAATTAGAAAGCCTATCCCTTGCAGTACTTAAGGAGTTGGCGAAGGAAAATGGAATTAAAGGAATATCTTCCATGAAGAAGAAGGATCTTGTTGAAGCTTTGCTTGTAATAAGTGAAGAGGAAGAGTCTTCTAAGAATAAGAAGGAAAATGATAATGCAAGAGAAGGGAAGAATTCGAAGGCTCGCAAAGACAACAAGGAAGATAAAGAGACAGACAAGGAAGAGGGCGCAGAGCCAATAGGAAGAGTTGATGGAATTCTTGAGGTTCTTAATGATGGATACGGCTTCGTAAGATGTGCTAATTACCTTCCTGGAGAAGACGATGTATATGTGGCACCATCTCAGATTAGAAAGCTTAATCTTAAGACAGGTGACATCATTAAGGGAACTAAGAGACGTAATAATCCAACAGATAAGTTCGCTGCGCTTCAAATTGTTGAGACAGTTAATGATTATCCTTTAGAGGAAGCCATGAGAAGAAGCAACTTCGAGGATTTGACGCCAGTATTTCCTGATGAGAGAATTCATCTAGAGCGTGAGAAGAGCTCTAATGCCATGAGAATTGTGGACCTTATTTCACCAATAGGCAAAGGCCAGAGAGGTATGATTGTATCTCAGCCTAAGGCTGGTAAGACAACCCTTCTTAAGGAGATTGCGTCATCTGTTAAGGAATCTAATCCTGACATGCACATTATCATCCTTTTGATTGATGAGCGTCCAGAGGAAGTAACTGATATTAAGGAAGCTATTGAGGGCAGAAATGCCGAGGTTATATATTCAACATTTGACGAATTGCCAGAACATCATAAGAGGGTATCGGAAATGGTAATCGAGAGGGCAAAGCGTCTCGTTGAGCATAAGCAGGATGTAATGATTCTTCTTGATTCAATTACAAGATTATCTCGTGCATATAACCTAACTGTTCCACCATCAGGTCGTACGCTATCAGGTGGTCTTGACCCTGCGGCCCTTCACATGCCTAAGCGTTTCTTCGGAGCTGCTAGAAATATGCGTGAGGGCGGTTCTCTTACAATCCTTGCAACAGCTCTTGTTGAGACAGGAAGTAAGATGGATGATGTTGTATTCGAGGAATTCAAGGGAACAGGTAATATGGAGCTTGTTCTTGACAGGAAGCTATCAGAGAAGAGAGTGTTCCCTGCAATTGACATTGCGAAATCTGGTACAAGAAGAGAAGATAAGCTGCTTAGCGAACAGGAGCTTAGGGCTGTGGATATTATGAGAAAAGGCCTTAATGGAATGCGAAGCGATGAGGCTGTTGAGAATATCCTTAACCTGTTTGCCAGGACAAAGAATAATGCTGAAGTCATTGCACAGGTTTGTAAGAGAAGATTGTAATCGGAGTTAAAGATGACAGATTATTTTGGCCAGGATGCATCGAAGCTAGGAGATAAGAAGCTGTGGCTTTTCGATATGGATGGGACTATCTATAACGAGAACAGGCTATTTGACGGCACTCTAGAGCTTCTTAACAGAATTGAAGAGCTCGGTGGCGAATGCGTATATGTTACCAATAATTCTTCCAAGGGTGTACCTGATTATGTTAATAAGGTCACCAGATTGGGAATAGAGGCTGATGAGAATAGCTTCTTCACATCGGCGCAGGCTTCCGTTCATTATCTTAAGCAGAATTATAAGGGCAAGAAGGTGTATTGCCAGGGAACTAAGAGCCTTGTTAATGAGCTTCTTGACAGCGGAATTGATGTTACTGAAGAGGTTGAGCCTGTTGATATCGTTCTAATTGGATTCGATACAGAGCTTAGCACCCCTAAATTACGCAACACATGTGAGATATTAAGCACTCAGGACGTGGTATATCTTGCAACTCACCCTGACTGGGTATGCCCAGTATCCTTTGGATATGTACCTGATTGTGGCTCCATATGCCAAATGCTAAAAAATGCCACAGGTAAATGGCCTAAGTTCATTGGCAAACCAGAGCCTAATATGATTAATATTGCCATGGACATGAGGAATCGCTCTATTGAGGAGACAGTAGTAGTTGGAGACAGGATTTATACTGATATTACCTCAGGCTACAATGCAGGCGTTACGACTATATGTGTCCTAACAGGTGAATCTACCTTAGATGATATTAGTAAAAGCGATATCAAACCAACTTACACATTTCATAGTGTCAAGGAGATTCTTGATGCAATAAGCTAAGATGCGCTGTAAATGTTGTTTTTTTGCATTTTTTACTTGCATAATTTGCTGGTTCGTGATATAGTTAATAAGCTGTTTATCGGGATGTAAATAGTTATTGGCGTAAGCCATCTTAACCGAACAAATAATGGTCGGAAACCATTAGAATTAGAGAGGTGAAAGAAAATGAGAGAAGGAATCCATCCAGATTATTACCAGGCTACAGTAACATGTAACTGCGGTAACACATTTGTAACAGGATCTACAAAAGAGAATATCCACGTGGAAATTTGCTCTAAGTGTCATCCATTCTATACTGGACAACAGAAGGCAACACAAGCTCGTGGACGTATTGATAAGTTCAATAAGAAGTATGGTATTGAACAATAATAAGAAACTGTTGGTAGGGTTGAGGGTTTCCTCAGCCTTATCTTTTTATTAGCATGAATTTGATGAGGCTTAGACGATATGAAGTACTCAGGAATTGGTGGACAGGCTGTAATGGAAGGTGTCATGATGAAGAATGGCCGGGATTATGCCGTTGCAGTTAGGACACCTAGTGGTAAGATTGAGATTAACAAAGACAAAACAAAAGGCAACAGAGAGACTGTTAACAAGATACCCCTAGTAAGAGGAGTGGTGGCTTTCGTTGATTCTCTTGTGCTTGGAATATCTACCCTTATGCTTTCCGCTTCCTACTATGAGGAGGAATTCACAGGGGAGAAGGCAGAGGATGCTGCAACAGAGGATGCATTAGACGTTGAGAAGGCTGAGGTATCTCAGGCGGACACTGCCCAGAGTGCAGAGAAGGAAGATGCTACTGATGAAGTTGTAGTACACGATAAGACCTTAGAAGACGATAAGGCAGAGGGTAAAGAGAAGAAAGGTCAGGCGATAGAAATTGTTGTTACGGTTATGATATCTACTGTAGTGGCGCTAGCCCTGTTTTTGCTACTTCCGTACGCTGTATCTAAGCTTCTTACCAATTGGATTGGCTATCCTAGCCTCTTAGCGCTAATTGAAGGCGTTGTGAGAGTAGGAGTATTTATTCTATACGTATTTGCCATATCCCATATGCCAGATATTAAGAGGGTATTTATGTACCATGGCGCTGAACACAAGTGCATTAACTGTATTGAGCATGGATTAGAGCTCAATGTGGAAAATGTTAAAAGCAGCACCAGATTTCACAAGCGATGCGGTACTTCCTTCTTAGTTATCGTGCTTATTATTAGTATAATTGTATTCATGTTCATAAGATTCGACAATAACTTCATTCAGCTTGGGTGCAGACTGCTTCTTGTGCCAGTCATAGCGGGAATTTCCTACGAATTCCTAAGGCTTGCTGGAAGATATGACAACTGGTTCGTCAATGCATTAAGCAAACCAGGAATATGGGTGCAGCACCTGACAACAGTTGAGCCAGAAGAAGAGATGATTGAAGTTGGAATCAAGAGTGTGGAAGCAGTATTTGACTGGAAGAAATTCCTAGAAGACTACGAATAGCTAAGATTATGACATTAGAAGAATGCCTTAAGGAAGGTGTAAGTAAGCTACAATCTAATAACATTCATGATAGCGAGGCTGACGCATTTATTCTGCTTGAAGAGGTAACTAGCGTAACAAGAAGCGATTATTTCCTTAGGAAATGTGATGAGATTACTAGGGACGATTACAACGCCTATATGAAGCTTATAGACTTAAGATGTGAGCATATTCCACTTCAGCATATTATAGGGAAGGCTAACTTCTATGGCTATGAATTTATAGTTAATTCTAATGTGCTAATTCCCAGGCAGGATACAGAGGTTGTAGTTGAGCATGTCCTTAGCTTGCCCCAGGGAGATTCTGTTTTGGATATGTGCTGTGGCAGTGGATGCATTGGAATTACGATTTATCTGGAAAATGTTAAAAGAGGAATTAATACTTCCGTTACAGCTTCAGATATATCTTCTAAAGCCCTTGATGTTACTCGTAAGAATGTTGATAAATTGATAGGTGATAATGACACATTTCGTATAGTGGAGTCAGATTTATTTGATAATATTGATGGGGAATTTAGCATAATTGTATGCAATCCGCCGTATATCCCAACAAAGGATATTGATGAATTGGAGATAGAAGTAAGAAAGCACGATCCATTTCTTGCTTTAGATGGTGATGAAGATGGGCTTAGCTTCTATAAGAGGATAATTCCTAAGGCGAGAGAGTATCTTAAGCCTGATGGATATCTGTGTTTTGAGATTGGATATAATCAGGGTGAGCCTATAAGCAGGCTTATGATTGAAAATGGATATAAGGATGTTGAGGTTCATAAGGATTTAGGTGGACTTGACAGATTAGTTATAGGAGGAATGACATGTTCGATAATTAGAAGACCTTGTTACTAGATATGAAGAGGTAATGAGCTTATTATCAGAGCCTGATGTTGCTAATGATAATAATAGATTCAAGGCGCTTATGAAGGAACAAAGCGAATTGGCTCCTATTGTTAAGGCATATCAGGAGTATAAGAAGCACAAAGAGAATATCGAGGATTCATTAGCACTTCTTGAAGAGGAAAGCGACGAGGAAATGCGTGAGCTTGCCAAGGAAGAGCTTAACGATTCTAAGAAGAGGGTAGAGGAGCTAGAAGAAGAGCTTAAGATATTGCTTCTTCCTAAGGACCCTAATGATGATAAGAACGTAGTTGTTGAGATAAGGTCGGCAGCAGGTGGCGATGAATCGGCACTATTTGCGGCTGAATTATACCGTATGTATACACATTATGCTGAAGGCAGAGGCTGGAAGGTTGAATTAGCTGAGCTTGAAGAGATCGGAATTGGCGGAATTAAGTTCGTATCCTTTATTGTCAATGGTGACGGAGCATATTCTGTTCTAAAATACGAATCAGGTGTTCACAGAGTACAGAGAGTACCTAAGACAGAATCTGGCGGAAGAATCCACACTTCAACAGCTACAGTATCAGTTATGCCTGAGGCAGAAGAGATTGATATTGAGATTGATGAGAAGGATATAAGAATCGATGTTATGCGCGCATCTGGAAATGGTGGACAGTGCGTAAATACAACAGATTCGGCTGTCAGACTTACTTATTATCCAGAGAATATTGTTATCTATTCTCAGACAGAGAAATCACAGCTGCAAAATAAGAATAAGGCTTACGCATTACTTAGAACTAAGCTATACGATTTACAGATGCAGCGTAAGATTGCTGAGGAATCGGCAGAGAAGCTAAGCCAGATTGGTACTGGAGACCGTTCTGAGAAGATAAGAACCTACAACTTCCCAGATGGAAGAGTGACAGACCACAGAATCAACCTTACCCTATACAAGTTAGATAAGATTCTTAATGGAGATTTGCAGGAGATAATTGATGCTCTAATCGCAGCAGACCAGGCGGCAAAATTACTAAAAATGAACGAAAGTGCGTAAGTTGTATTTTGCAAACAATTTGTGCTATAATAACATAGATTGAGAATTGAGATTATATGGAGGCATGAGTTATGGCTGAAGATAGTATGGTATTTATGGTTAATGAAGGTGTTAGTGTAGCTGGAGAGGTAATGTCTATTATTGCGGGACTTTCTGCTACTGAGATAGATGGAGTAGATTCTCTTGCTGGTAATCTTACTAATGATATGATTACGAAGTCCAGCCCAAGCAAGCTAGCGAAGGGTGTTAGAATCATTGGTGATGACAATAATAATATTAAGATTAAGATGGCTCTTAACTTAAGCTATGGATATGAGATTCCTAAGCTATGTGAGCAGGTTCAAGAGAAGGTTAAGTCTACAATTGAGAGCATGACTGGTATGAATGTTGGTAGTATTGATATCAAGATTGCAAGTGTAATTAACGAGACAGATTAATCTATATTTAGTTTCACATTTACAGTCAAATAATGTATAATTTAGGGTGTCGTATGGCGCCCTATTTTAATACCTTTTAAGGAGGCATATTTATGTCGAAGCGACAATTTAGAATCGAAGTGTTCAAAGGTGTATTCCTATCAGCATTCTATGATGATGAAGAGAAGGAGACTCAGCTTGAGCAGCTCTTCAATCAGGATGTTCAGTATGACAAGCTTGCATTAAGCGAGAAGGATAGTAAGGAAGCTAATGCAAAATGTCAGGATATACTTGATAATATAAGCGAAATAGACAAAGCAATTGAGAAAGCCCTTGATAATTGGAGTATTAATCGAATTGGCAAGGTGGAGCTTGCAATTCTTCGCGTTGCCGTATATGAGATACAATATGACAAGCTAGAGCCTGCAATTGCAATTAATGAGGCAGTAGAGATTGCCAAGGAATACGGAGGCGACAAGTCAGGAGCCTTTGTTAACGGCATATTAGCTAAAATCGCTAATTGATTGATTTAGACTATAGGGAGAATAATGGCTAAGGATGTATACAGTGTAAGTGAAGTTAACAATTACATAAGTGGTATGTTCGAAAATGACTTTATGCTTAAGAATATATGTATTAGCGGAGAGGTGTCGAATATCACCTATCATACCAGTGGTCATATTTATTTTACTCTTAAGGATGAGGATTCCCAATTATCTGGTGTAATGTTCAAGAATAATAGAGCCAGAGGACTTACATTTCCCTTGAAGACAGGAGATAGTGTTCTTGTTACAGGTAGGATAAATGTGTATGCTGCCAGAGGCCAATATCAGATATATGCTACAAGATTTGAGCAGGCAGGAATTGGTCAGCTATATCAGAAGTTCGAAGAGCTCAAGGCGAAGTTTCAGGAAATGGGAATGTTCGATGAGTCTTATAAGAGACCGATTCCGAGATTTGCAACAAGAATTGGTATTGTAACAGCATCTACAGGAGCAGCTATTCACGACATAATAACTACTTCTACAAGAAGGAATCCCCATGTACAGCTGACTTTATGCCCAGCCCAGGTTCAGGGTGAAGGGGCAGCAGAATCAATTGCAGAAGGAATAGAACGACTCGATGAATTAAACCTTGATTTAATAATAGTTGGACGTGGCGGAGGCTCCATAGAAGACTTATGGGCCTTCAATGAAGAAGCAGTTGCAAGAGCAATATTCGCCTGCGACACGCCTATCATTAGTGCAGTAGGTCATGAGCCTGATTATACAATTGCAGATTATGTGGCAGACCTTAGAGCACCTACCCCAACGGCTGCAGCAGAGCTTGCAGTATTTGAATATGACGCTTTTATTGATGAATTAGATAATATTGAATCTAGATTATATAATTCCTTCTCCAACAACTACGAGAGATGTAAGAATAGATTGGAATTAATTAGGAATAGACTAGGCGCCTTAAGTCCCGATAATGTGTTGACGCAATATCAGATGAGATTATCTGAGATTTCTAATCGCTTAGAGGATAATATCAATAAGTCAATTACACTTTCAAGGCACAGATTAGAAAACGGGGCTAATAAGCTAGATGGCCTCTCACCAGCGAAGAAGCTTTCATCAGGCTTTTCCTATGTTGTGGATGATAAGGGGAATAATATTACCAAGGCATCACAGTTTGATGTGGATGATGAATGTAAGATATATTTTAGTGAAGGAAGCATAAGGACCAAGGTTGTAGAGGTTCAGGAATAACAACAATCCTCGAAGATTGGTATTTGCACAGATTGAATTTTAGATAAGGAGTAATAATGGCTAAGACAATAGAGGACGATTTTCAGGAATTAGAAGATATAATTGCCAAGATGGAAGAAGAAGGTGTTCCCCTAGAGGAATCCTTCAAGTTATACGAAAAGGGCATGAAGAAGCTAAAGAGCGCTAATGAGAAGATTGCTGCAGTAGAGAAGAAGGTTGTTGAGTTACAAGAAGATGGACGAAGTAAAGATTATTGAAAAAATAATAAGTGAATACATGCCTAAGGAGGATGGACTTCAAAAGACCATTTTCGAGGGAATGAATTATGCCGTATCTGCAGGAGGCAAGCGCATTAGACCTATTCTGATGTACGAAACCTACAAGCTGTTTGGAGGTAACGGCGACGTAATCAAGCCATTTATGGCGGCTATTGAGATGATTCATACATATTCCCTTGTGCATGATGATATGCCCTGTGTTGATAATGACGACATGCGTCGCGGCAAACCCACGACTCATATTGTGTATGGCGAGACAATGGGGCTTTTTGTTGGAGATGGACTGCTTAATTTAGCATTTGAGACAATAGCTAATGGTATGGATTATGTAGATACAGCTGATTCGAAGCAGGTTGAAGCCTATAAAGAGGCATTTAAGTATATTAGTAAATGCGCAGGAAGCTTCGGAATGCTTGCAGGACAGGTGGTTGATAAGGAGTCGGAGGACAAAGAAGATATCGACCTTGATACAATTATGTATCTGTATGAGAAGAAGACAGGGGAATTGCTAAGGGCCTCAATGGTAGTAGGAGCAATTCTTGCTGGTGCAAACAAGGCTGATGTTGACATAATTGAGAAGGTTGCAACCAATGTGGGAATTGCATTTCAGATTCAAGACGACATATTAGATGTTATTGGAACTGAAGAGGAGCTAGGCAAGCCTATTGGTTCTGATGAGAGGAACAATAAATCTACCTATGTTGCCCATGTAGGCTTAGAGGAGTCTAAGGAAGAAGTAAAGAGGCTTACTAATGAAGCACTTGATCTTCTAAGTGAGATTGATGGCAAGAATGAATTCTTAGAGGAATTCTTAACATTTCTTATAACTAGAAAAAAATAAAAAGAGAGCAAGGGTATGGTATTAGATAAGATTAATGGACCTAATGATATTAAGAAATTAGATCCGGAGGAAGTTATACAATTAAGCTATGAGATAAGGGAATTCCTTATCAATAAACTATCGAAGACTGGGGGGCACGTTGCCTCTAACCTTGGAGTTATTGAGCTTACTATAGCAATTCACCTAATATGTGATTTGCCTAAGGATAAGATTATATGGGATGTGGGACACCAAAGCTACACTCATAAGATTCTTACTGGTCGTAAGGAAGGGTTCGATAATCTAAGGCAGTTCGGTGGTATGAGTGGATTCCCGAAGAGGTCAGAAAGCGACTGTGATGTCTTTGATACAGGTCATTCCACGACTTCTATCTCTGCGGCGCTTGGTATGGCCTGGGCAAGAGAGATGAAAAATGAGGATTATAAGATATTTGCAGTTATAGGGGACGGCTCCATGACTGGGGGGATGTCCTTCGAGGCTTTGAATAACGCGGCGGAGCTTAAGAAGAATATCGTTATTATTCTCAACGACAACGAAATGTCAATATCTAAGAATGTAGGTGGCGTTAGCGAGCACCTTAGCAAGCTTAGAACCAGTGACAATTATATGGGACTTAAGGAAGATGTTATGGGCTCCCTTGAGAAGATTCCTGTATATGGTGAGAAGATTATCAAGCAGATTCAGAAGACTAAGAGCGGTATTAAGGCTCTTATGATTCCTGGTATGATGTACGAGGAAATGGGCATAATGTACATCGGACCAATAGATGGCCATAATATTAACAATATGGTAAAGGTGCTTTCAGAGGCATCTAGATATCAGGGGCCGGTTATCGTTCATGTGAGAACGAAGAAGGGCAAGGGCTTTGTGCCTGCCGAGAGACACCCGTCAAGATTCCATGGTTCTGGACCATTTGACTTAGAGAAGGGGTTGCCACTTAATCCAAGTAAGCCTTCTTATACTGACATTTTCTCTACTGTTATGCGCAAAATGGGTGACAGAGACAGAGATATCGTCGCAATTACAGCGGCTATGGCAGATGGAACAGGATTAAAGCGATTCTCTAATATGTTCCCTGACAGATTCTTTGATGTGGGAATTGCCGAGCAGCACGCTGTGACATTTGCAGCAGGCCTTGCAACACAAGGCTTTAAGCCAATATTCGCCGTGTATTCGTCCTTCCTGCAGAGGGCTTATGACCAGATGATGCATGATGTATGTATGCAGAAGCTTCATGTGGTATTTGCTGTCGATAGAGCAGGACTAGTTGGTGCTGATGGTATGACTCATCATGGAGCATTTGACTTGTCATATATGTGCCAGATGCCTAATATGGTTGTTATGGCACCGAAGAATAAGTGGGAATTATCAGATATGGTGAAGTTCGCCTTCAAGTACGACGGTCCTATTGCCATTAGGTACCCTCGTGGCGAGGCTTATTCTAAGTATAAGGAATTCAGGGCTCCTGTTAGTCTTGGCAAATGTGAAGAAATCTTTAAAGGTGATAAGGTGCTTCTATTCGCAATAGGAACCATGTTCAAGAATGCCATTGAGGTTGGTAAGCTTATGAAGGAGGATATAGGGCAGCCTACTGTTGTTAATGCAAGGTTCGCCAAGCCTCTTGATGAAGAATATCTCATTAAGGCAGCTAAGACATATAAATGCATTGTGACTATGGAAGATAATGTGTCAACAGGTGGAATGGGTGAGCGAGTTAATAATATCCTCTATAAAAATGGTTTTAAGGGCGAGATTATTAACATTTCCCTGCCAGATGAATTCGTAGAGCATGGTAGTGTTGGGGAACTGCAGAAGTCTCTAGGCATGGACCCTGAGTCTATATATGATAAGATTAAGGAAGCATTATCATGAAGGAAAGATTAGATATATTAGTGGTAAATCGAGGCCTGGCACCTTCTCGGGAGAAGGCTAAGGCAATGATAATGGCTGGCAATATCTTCGTAGGCAATGAGAGAGAAGATAAGCCTGGTAGTAAATTCGACGAGGACGCAGAGATTACAGTCCATGGCAAGACGCTTCCTTATGTAAGTCGAGGTGGATTGAAGCTTGAGAAGGCAATTGATTCCTTCGACATCAAGCTGGATGGGCTTATATGTATGGATATAGGTGCTTCTACAGGAGGATTTACTGATTGTATGCTACAAAATGGCGCTTCAAAGGTCTATTCTGTTGATGTTGGCTATGGTCAATTTGACTGGAAGCTTAGAAATGATGAACGCGTTGTATGCATGGAGAAGACTAATATCAGATATGTGACGCCAGATGATATTGATGATGTATTAGATTTTGCAAGCTGTGATGTATCCTTTATTTCTCTGACTAAGGTGCTTCCTGCAGCCTATAATCTCCTAAAAGAAGATGGAAGAATGGTATGCTTAATTAAGCCACAATTCGAGGCTGGCAAGGAGAAGGTTGGTAAGAAGGGGGTAGTAAGAGACCCTAAGGTACATCTGGAAGTAATTGAGAAGATCCTTGATTATTCTACTGATAATGGTTTTGTTATATTAGGACTTAATTATTCTCCGATTAAAGGACCTGAGGGGAATATAGAGTATCTTGTATATATTAAGAAAAGTAAAGACAAGGTTGACTGGCATGATAGTATTGATGCTGAAAATATAGTTGATATTGCGAACGGTAGTCTATAGTTGACAGGGGGACGGTCCCCTGTCAACGTAGTGAGAAGGAAGTTATGAAGAAGTATTATATTGTTGTAAGAGACAATCACAGAGACAAGATTAGCTTGGCAGAGCAGATTAAGAAGACAGTAATAAGCAAGGGAGGAACCTGCGATTATTCTGTCCTTGGAACTCCTTATGAAGTACCTAGGGATACTGAATGCATTCTTGCTATTGGTGGCGATGGTACGGTAATTCGTGCTGCCCAGAATAGCTTTGGCCTGGATATCCCACTTCTTGGAATTAATTATGGTCATATGGGATATCTGTGTGATTTGGACAAGGATAGCGTATTTTCAGCCCTTGGCAGACTCTTTAATGACGATTATGACATAGAAGAGAGAATGATGCTTAAGGGATATATTAGTCCTTCTGAAGAAAAAGTTAACTCAACTCCGGCACTTAATGATATAATAATAAGGTCTACTGAGAATCAGCATGTAACAAGGCTGTCAGTATATGTTAATGATCAGTATCTATTTGCATACGATTGTGATGGAATAATCATATCTACACCTACGGGTTCTACGGCGTATAATCTGTCGGCTCATGGACCAATTGTTAATCCTGAGACGTCATTAATTCTTCTTACCCCTATCAACCCACATACTCTGAATGCCAGAAGTATCGTACTAGATAGTGAAGATGTGGTATCAGTGAAGCTGATTCCTAGAAATCACGATAATGATGAGAAAGCCCTAGTGTCATTTGACGGAAGACACAGGAGATATTTGAGAGAGGATGAGAAGCTCATTGTATCTAAGACTGATGAGGTTGCCAAGATGGTAATGCTTAGCAAAGAGAATTTCTTAGATAGAATTAGAAGCAAGATGCAGGCGTAGTCAGCTTGAAGGCAGGTATCTATTATGAACGATAGACAAGAGAAGATATTAGATATAATTATAAATAAGTCAATTGAGACTCAGGAGGAGCTTACCAGCGAGCTTAAGAAGGAAGGCTTCGACGTGACTCAGGCCACGGTTTCTCGCGATATTCGCAAGATGAAGCTTACGAAAGTAGCTGATTTTTCAGGCCATCTTCGCTATGTTGCCTATTCTAAGACAAGCGAGGACTTAGATGAGAAGTATATCAGAATCCTAAGAGATGGTTTCATCTCCATGGATAATGCCCAGAATATATTAGTTATTAAGACAGTATCAGGTATGGCAATGGCTGTAGCAGCGGCCCTAGACCATATTAAGTTCAATGAGATAGTAGGCTCTATTGCCGGAGACGACACAATTATGTGCGCCGTTAGGAGTACAGGAGATGTGACAAATGTTATGAGTCGCCTTCGTAGAATATTAGACCACTGATATTTGTATTCTTTGAAATGTCAAGATTCTCTAGTAAGGAGTACATATGTTAGTATATTTACACGTGAAAAACTTAGCCCTAATCGACGAGGAGGAGATTGAGTTTACAGGGGGACTCAACATCTTATCTGGTGAGACGGGTGCAGGAAAATCAATTATTCTAGGAGCGTTGAATCTTGCATTAGGCGAGAAGGTTCCTAAGGAAATGTTACGAGATGAGACTAAGGATGGAATTGTTGAAGTAACATTTACCATAACTAATGAGGAGCAAAGAGAAGCACTTAGAAGGCTTGATATAACCTTCGATGATGAGGTTATATTATCCAGAAAAATCACAGAATCTCGTTCTGTAGCGAAGATTAATGGAGAGATGATTCCAGCCGACAAGTTGAAAGAGGTTGGCTCATTCTTTATTGACATCTACGGACAAAGTGAGCATCAGACTCTTACCGATAAGAGAAAGCACCTTGCAATGCTTGATGAGTATGGAAGAGAGCAAATCGAGCCTATCAAAGAGGAACTTAGTGTAGTCTATAAGGAATACAATAAGCTTAGGGATGAGTATGATGAGGCTGTTCACGCTAACGACAATCGTGACAGGGATATAGAATTCCTAAAGCATGAAATCGAAGAGATTGAAAATGCTAATGTGAAGGTTGGCGAGGATGAGGACCTTGAAGAAGAATACAGGCTCATGTCTAACGCAGAACGTATTGTATCTAACTGCAATGAGGCGTATAATGATACTGCTGTAGGCGATGGCGTATCAGACAGGATTGGAAGAGCAATCAGAAGCCTTCGAAGTGTCAGCGAATACGACGAGAGGGTAGAACAGCTTGCAAGCATGCTTGACGATGCTGAGAGTATCGTAAGTGATTTCAATAGAGAATTATCAGATTATATGTCCGAGATGGACTTTGATGATAGCGCGTTTAGAGAGATTGAGGCTAGACTTGATACCCTCAATATGCTTAAGCAGAAGTATGGTCCAACTCTAGAAAATGTTATTGAAGGTCTTGAGCTTAGATGTGATAAGCTTAAGAAACTTGAGGATTATGACAGATATCTTGAGAAATTAAAAGAAGAATTAAGTAAATGCGAAGCCAAATTACTTGATATATGTCATAAGCTTACTGCTGTTAGAAAAGAGTATTCCTATGATTTGTTACCTAAGGTTAGAGATGCTTTATCCGATTTGAATTTCTTAGATGTGGAATTCGATATGTATTTTACTGAACTTGACAAGCCTACATCTAATGGAATTGATGAAGCACAGTTTATTATAAGCACTAATCCAGGTGAGCCAATGAAGCCACTTAAGGACATTGCCTCAGGTGGTGAAATGTCAAGAATTATGCTTGCACTTAAAACAGTACTTGTAAGTGCTGATAATATTGATACAATGATATTTGACGAGATTGATGCTGGTATTAGTGGTAGAACAGCACAGGCCTTGTCAGAGAAATTAAGTGTTGTGGCGAGAAACAAGCAGGTAATATGTATTACACATTTGCCACAGGTTGCAGCCATGGCTGATAAGCACTTCCTTATTGAGAAGAGTGTTGTCGGTAATAAGACAGTATCTTCTATCACTAAGATGGATGAGGAGGAGCGAATTAATGAACTTGCAAGAATGTTGTCAGGAAGTACAGTTAGTCCTGCAGTTCTTGCTAATGCTAGAGAGATGATTGATTACGCACAGGATTTTAAGGGAAGGTAGTTATGAGTTTTTTCAAAAAGAAGAACAAAGGCGCAGAGAGCGAAGTAGATTATAGTATTGATTATGAATCCTTAGAAGGACACTCGAATCGGTTTACGGTAAGGTGTCTTCTAATTACATATTTTTTCATGGCTTTTATGTGGGTATTGGATTTGCTTGGAATATTCATAGTTGATAAAGGTCTTATGAACTATGGATTTTTCCTGCTGTCATTCCTTGTGCTCTTACTTATAGCTATATGTAAGCTGGTGGGGTATAACAAGCCATGGCTCAAATACATTATTATCATATTCGCGGTTCTTATGACGGATGTATTAGCTGTTGTCCTTACATATCACATTGTAATTGCAAGCGTACTTCCGCTAATATACGCTATTCAGTATTCTGATAAGAAGCTGTTATTCTTCTCATACGGCATGAGTGTTATTGGTATATTTGCATCGGTAATGGCTGGATATTATTTCGGTCTTTGTGACGCTAACATGGTGCTTCTTACTACAGGTCCCCTTAAGGACTATGTAGATGCTAATGGTGTGGCTCATTTTGGCCCGGTAAATGCTAATCCTTGGCTAACCTTGCCACTTTTCTACGTATTTCCTAGAAGTGTCATACTTTTAGCTCTTATTCCTGTACTTCTTCATGTGTCTAATGGTATGGCTATGAGGGAGCTTCGTGGTCTCTATCTTCAGAGAATGAGCGAGATTGATGATATGACTCAGCTTTACAACAAGAATAAGTATCTAAAAATGGTTAAGGAGACTTATCCTAAGGTTGATAAGGTTGGAGTGGTATTCTGGGATGTTAACGGACTTAAGGCGACTAATGATACCTTAGGTCATGTTATGGGAGATAAACTTATTTCGTCTATTGCTGATTCTATACGTGGCTTTACTAATGACAAATGTAGGGCTTACCGTATAGGTGGTGACGAGTTCATACTTATCTGTGAGGGTGAGAATGAGCTTAAGATGAATGAGATTGCCAATGAATGGAAGAAGAAGGTTGAGGAGCTTAACCTAACTTCTGAGATTCAGTTGTCTGCAGCAATTGGATATGCAGCAGGCGAAGGCAAGAACATTGGCGCTGTTATTAAGTTAGCAGATGACAGAATGTATGCTAACAAGGTTGAACAGAAGAAGCAGAGGCAGTAAAAAGGGATTGAAAAATCAATTAACATTTCTTATAATCTAGTATTGTGGCATCAATTAGATGCCCGATGCTCCAATAGCTCAGTTGGTAGAGCACTTCACTCGTAATGAAGGGGTCATCGGTTCGAGTCCGACTTGGAGCTTTAGATACGTAAGTATCTATATTTTCCACTTTCACCATGTCATAAATATGGAGGTATTTATGACATATCAAAAATTTGAAGAAACAATAGTTGATTCTATCAACGACAGACTGCCAGAAGGGCATAGTCTGACACTTAAGCCTGTTAACAAGAATAATGGGGTGGTACTCCATGGTCTTGTAATCAATAATGGGCATTGCAACATTTCCCCAACTATTTATCTGGATTATTACTATGATGAATACAAGAAGGGACAGTCTGTGGATTTTTTAGCTTCGCAGATTATATCGCAGTATCAGAGATTCGCTTTAGAGGATGACTTTGATATCTCGTTTTTTACGGATTATGAGAAATGTAAGAAGAACATTTCCTATAAGCTCATTAATTACGAGAAGAACAAGGAGCTTCTTAAGGATGTTCCACACATAGTCTATCTGGACTTGGCGATTGTCTTCTATTGCCTGATTAGCAATATTGACAGTAGACTTAAGGCAATTAATGAGTCTGATACAAGCTCGATTCTGATTCGTAATTCTCATATGGAGCACTGGGGTGTTACGGTAAATGACTTATTCGAGGTCGCATCTTACAATACACCGAAGCTCTTAAAGTCTGAGATTAGGAATCTTACTGATATTGTGAAGGAATTGATGGAGGAAAGTGCCCTGTCATCACAGCTAGAAGAGGATGAGGACATTCTAGAGGATAGCAGGCAGTATCCTATGTATGTCCTAACGAACAAGATTAAATTGTTCGGGGCGTGCTGCATTCTGTACAAGAATCTCTTAGGGGAGTTCGCTAGTAAGCTACAGAGTGACCTCTACATAATTCCAAGCTCAATTCACGAGGTGCTCTTAGTGCCTAAGACTGTAGAGTGCGATAGCGAGTATCTGACGGATTTGATTAGACAGGTTAATTCTACGGAATTAGATACGGAAGAGGTGCTATCAGACCATGTATATTATTACTCAAGAGTAGATGATGCAATTACTTACTAAGGCAAATGTTACAAAAATATAAAGAAATCATTACAAAACTTGTATTTTGCACGTTTAATTGTTATAATGATTAAGATATTCGGTGTATTATGTCTTATAAGTTAAGGAGATAGACATGGCTAATAAATATGGTAAGAAAAGCAAGATGGAGAAAAAGAAGACTTCAAGACAAGAGGTTGCAGTAGCTAAAGTTGAGCAGAGAATGCAACAGAGAAGTTATTTCCCTTATATTAATATTTTACTTCAGGTATTATATATTGTTGCAATGTTCGCAATAATTATTGTTGATTATCAGTATCTAGAGGTGCCTATCGTTCCTTTATGTACAATGGTAATTCTTGAAGCTGTTATGGGTACGCTTCTATGTAGAATTGCAGCTTTAAAGTATGGCTGGATTCAGGTCATTATTATTGCAATTCAGATTGCGTTAGGATTCGCATTTGACAGAGTAGGATTCATGATTTCTATGTCAGTAGTATATGCTCTTACACTTGTTGTAATGTGGGTTAGAAGAAGAACGCTTAAGTAGCAGATGGGTAAGAATTATCAGTTAGAACTTGACAAGATAATAGATGGTATAGACGACAGCTGTGTGCCAACTTTGTTGCTACACAGCTGTTGTGCACCTTGTAGCAGTTATGTATTAGAATACTTGTCTAAGTATTTTGAGATAACTGTCTTTTATTATAATCCTAATATATATCCAGAATCAGAATTTAACTATCGCCTTGATGAGCAGCAGCGATTTATTAAGGAATTTATGAAGAACAATCCATTCTCTCATTATATTCACTTTATGGAAGGCAATTACGAGGATGACAGGTTCTATGAAGCTGCCAAGGGATTAGAAAACGAACCAGAACGAGGCAGAAGATGTACAGAATGCTTCAAGCTTCGCTTAGGGGAAAGCGCTAAGATAGCAGCTGATGGTGGATTCGATTATTATACAACCACATTATCCATAAGTCCTCACAAGGACGCTGAATTACTTAACGCATTAGGTGAAGAGATTGGCGCGCAGTATGGTGTGAAGTATTTATATTCTGACTTTAAGAAAAAGGGTGGATTCTTACGATCTACTGAATTAAGCGCAGAATATGGCATGTACAGGCAGGATTATTGTGGATGCGTATATTCTTATAATGACAGGAAGAATAGTAAGTAATAATAGTTATAAAATAGATGTAAGAGGTACGAATTATGGCACAATTATGGGGCGGAAGATTCCAAAAGAAGACTGATGACTTAGTATATGAGTTCAATGCTTCAATAACATTTGACAAGACCTTCTTTAAGGAGGACTTAGAGGGCTCTAGGGCGCATGTTAAAATGTTAGCTAAGCAGGGAATCATTACTGAAGATGACAAGAATGCAATATTAGAGGGCTTAGATTCTATTGAGAAGGATGTTGAGTCAGGTAAGCTGGAGATAACAACTGAGTATGAGGATATCCATTCCTTCGTAGAGGCTAATCTGATTGACAGAGTAGGTGAGCCTGGAAAGAAGCTTCACACAGGAAGAAGTCGTAATGATCAGGTTGCACTTGATATGAGGCTGTATACAAGAAGCCAGGTGGATTATACCAAGAGTCAGCTAGTTAATCTGTTAAATGTTATTCTTCGGATTATGAAGGAGAATACAACCACCATTATGCCAGGATTTACACATCTTCAGAAGGCGCAGCCTATTACCTTAGCACATCACATGGGAGCTTATTTCGAGATGTTTCGTCGTGATGTATTAAGGCTCATCGATATAAGAGAGAGAATGAATTATTGTCCTCTTGGCTCTGGTGCTCTTGCTGGAACAACATATCCACTTGACAGAGATTTTACTGCCAAGGAATTAGGATTTACAGCTCCTTGCGATAACTCAATGGATGGAGTATCTGACAGGGATTACTTAATTGAATATTTGTCAGCCCTATCTACTATAATGATGCATTTATCAAGGTTTTCAGAGGAAGTGATTATCTGGAATTCTAATGAGTATAGATTCGTAGAGATTGACGATGGCTTCTCTACTGGAAGCTCTATTATGCCACAGAAGAAGAATCCTGACATTGCTGAGCTTGTAAGAGGTAAGACTGGAAGAGTGTATGGTGCTCTTATGTCGCTACTTACAACAATGAAGGGCATACCACTTGCATATAACAAGGATATGCAGGAGGATAAGGAATTAGCATTTGACGCAATGCGAACAACTAATGGCTGTATTCAATTGTTCTCGGGAATGCTTGATACTATGAGCTTCAACAAGGACAATATGTATAGAAGCTCTAATGAAGGCTTTACTAATGCAACTGATGTGGCTGATTATCTGGTTGGTAAGGGTGTGGCATTTCGTGATGCCCACGGTATTGTAGGCCGAATCGTGCTAGAGTGTATTGATAAGAAGATTGCCATTGACGATATGTCCCTAGATGAGTTGAAAGCAATCTGTCCTGCATTTGAAGAAGATATATATGATGCTATCTCCATGGAGACATGTGTTAGTAAGAGGCTTACTAAGGGGGCTTGCTCTAAGACCTCTATGGAAGAGGCAATTGCTGGATATGAGGGTTTTATCAAGAGTGTAGCAGATTAATGAACAATGTATGGCCGAAGTCAAGTAAATAAGGTGGCTTCGGCTTTGTTGATAATTGACACAAGCCTTATAATAAGGTACAATACGCAAGTTGAAAGAATATAAGATTACTAATGAAATGAGGAGTTAAACAATGAGTGAGAAATTAAGAGTAGGAATTCTAGGCGGAACAGGAATGGTAGGTCAGAGATTCATATCACTTCTTGACAACCATCCATGGTTCGAGGTTACAACAATAGCAGCTTCCCCTAGGTCTGCAGGCAAGACTTACGAAGAAGCAGTTGGTGGAAGATGGAAGATGGATACACCAATGCCTGAGGCTGTTAAGTCAATTGTTGTTAAGAATGTTAATGAGGTTGAAAATGTTGCAGCAGATGTTGACTTCGTATTTTCAGCTGTAGATATGACTAAAGACGAGATTAAGGCTATTGAGGAGGCTTATGCTAAGACAGAGACTCCTGTAGTGTCTAATAACTCAGCACACCGTTGGACACCAGATGTTCCTATGGTAGTACCTGAGGTTAATCCAGAGCATATGGAAGTAATTAAGTATCAGAAGAAGCGTCTTGGTACAACAAGAGGTTTTGTTGCTGTTAAGCCTAATTGTTCAATCCAGGCTTACGCTCCAGCTCTTACTGCATGGAAGGAATTCGAGCCATACGAAGTAGTTGCATCTACTTATCAGGCGATTTCAGGTGCTGGTAAGACATTTGCAGACTGGCCAGAGATGGAGCATAACATTATCCCATATATTGGTGGCGAAGAAGAGAAGTCTGAGAAGGAGCCACTTAGAATCTGGGGTCACATTGACGATGCCAAGGGAGAGATTGTTCCTGCAACATCACCTGTTATTACATGTCAGTGTGTCAGAGTTCCTGTATTAAATGGTCATACAGCAAGCGTATATGTTAAGTTCAAGAAGAAGGCTACTAAGGAGCAGTTAGTTGAGGCTCTCAAGAACTTCAGTGGTAAGCCACAGGAGCTTAATCTTCCAAGCGCTCCAAAGCAGTTTATTCAATATCTTGAAGAGGATAATCGTCCACAGGTTGCCCTTGATGTTGATTACGAGAGAGGAATGGGCGTATCAGTAGGAAGACTTAGAGAAGATACAGTTTATGACTGGAAATTCATCGGACTTGCTCATAATACAGTAAGAGGAGCAGCAGGTGGAGCAGTACTTTGTGCTGAGCTTCTTAAGGCAGAAGGATATATTGATAAAAAATAGAAGTCAACCACTATATATAGTTTAATGTACATTTAACAAAACATACATTCCTTATTGTACTTTGATTTAATTTTTTATATAATATTCTTGTATCTGCTACAATAGCAGATTAGCTTCGATAATGGTATCGAAGGTGAAGAGGGAGAGGAATATTTATGGTAACGCGTACAACAGAAATCAAACAGTTAGAGAAATTATACGCTTCTAATAGGGGGCAGGTAGTTCTAGTATATGGAGCAAGAGGATGTCTTAAGGAGGATTTAATTAAAGCCTTCTGCAAGACCAAGAGAGCATTCTACTATAGAGGCAGAAATGTATCACCTGAGCTTCAATTACAGGAATTCGTTAATGATATTAAGACTAATCTTAATATTGATGTAGCTAATGCTAATTATGATGCCTGCTTTGAGGCTATTAGCTCAAGACTGGGTAGTGACAAGATAGTAGTAGTTGATGACTTTGAATATATTGCCAAGAAGGATGAGTCATTTATTAAGGCGCTTAATAAGTATAAGAAGGATATGTTCATAATCCTTGGCTCTACAGCATTATCATGGATTAATAATGATCTTGATAAGGTTATGGGCACAGAGAATGCTATTGATAAGAAGATTAAGCTTAATGAAGTAGGATTCCTTGATATAGTAAGAGCATTTCCTAAGTATTCAGTTGAGGAAAGTGTTACGGTATATGGTATCTTAGGCGGAGTGGCATCTTATCTTAACAGATGGAACCAGTCTAAGTCCTTCAAGCAGAATGTATGTGATAACATCCTAAGCAACAAAGGATATCTGTTCAATGAAGCTAATGAGTTTCTAGGCAGCGAGCTTAGAGAGCTTACAGTATATAACACTATCTTAGCGTCTCTTGCAAGTGGCAATGAGAAGCTTAATGATTTATATAACGCAACTGGTTATTCGAGAGCCAAGATTAGCGTATATCTTAAGAATCTGGCTGCATTTGACGTAATTGAGAAGGTTGTAAGCTTCGAGACTGGCGGATGGGACAACGCTAAGAAGGGTATTTATCGTATTAGAAATAATTATATTAATTTCTACTATACCTTTGTGTATCCACATTTGTCACAGCTCTATGTGGTTTCGCCTGAGAGATTCTATGACACTTATATCAAGAATGAGCTTGACGCTTATCTTCAGAGATATTTTGTCAATGTATGTCAGGAGTATCTAGAGCTTCTTAACAAGGTTGGTCAGTGTACGATTAAGATTGAGAAGATGGGTACATGGCTTGGCAAATCAGGAACAATTGACGTGGTTGCACAGGATATCGTAAGGAATAATGTTGTTGGCAAATGTAATTGGAAGAATCCAGAGCTGACACTTAAGGATTATGAGAATCTTGTTGAATCTATGAAGAAGGCAAGAATTAACGCTAAGACAATCTATCTGTTCTCTGCAACAGCATTCGACAAGGAATTAAAGGACTTAGCTAGTGGTGATGATTCAATTGTCTTAGTTGATATGAAGGAGCTATAAATAGCGAGGAAAGTGTTATTTTATGGGTAAATCTTTGTTTATTGCGGAGAAACCTTCGGTAGCCAGAGAATTTGGCAAAGCTCTTAAGGAGAACCTTAAGAACCACAATGGATATATGGAATCAGAGAACTGTGTTGTTACCTGGTGTGTGGGACATCTAATAACAATGAGTTATCCTGAAAGTTATGATGAGAATCTTAAAAGGTGGCGTTTAGAGACGCTACCTTTTATTCCTGATAAGTATTTATACGAGGTTATCGGTAGTGCCGCTAAGCAATTCAATATAGTATCGTCACTGCTCAATAGAGATGATGTTGAGACAATATATGTATGTACTGACTCTGGACGAGAGGGAGAGTATATATATAGACTTGTTGAGCAGGAGGCTCATGTTGAGGGTAAGACAAGAAAAAGGGTATGGATTGATTCCCAGACCGAAGAGGAGATTATCAGGGGAATCAAGGAGGCCAAGGATTTGTCTTACTATGACAATCTGTCTAAATCTGCATATCTTCGAGCAAAAGAAGATTATCTAATGGGTATTAATTTCTCCAGATTACTATCATTAAAATATGGTTATGCCCTTGCTAATTGCATGAACGAGAAATACTGTGCAATATCAGTAGGCCGTGTAATGACCTGCGTTCTCGGCATGGTTGTAAGAAGAGAGAGGGAGATTAGGGAGTTTGTTAAGACACCATTTTATCGTGTGCTAGGGGATGTTCTTATTGATAAGGAGACAGACTCTGATGGTGAAAATGCTGATGCAGACGACGGCGCTAACAAGAGTGGCGTTAAGGTGACATTCGAGTGGAAGGCCCTTGATTCTTCGAAATACCTTGAGTCCCCACTTCTATATAAAGAGAATGGTTTTAAGGAAAAAGAGGATGCCGAGAAATTAATTCAGGAATTAACAAGATATGATGGAGACGCTGTTATAACTGCTATCTCTAAGAAGAAGGAGAAGAAGAATCCTCCCCTGCTATATAATTTAGCAGAGCTTCAAAATGACTGTTCTAAGCTATTCAAGATAAGTCCTGATGAGACACTTAATGTGGTACAGGAATTATATGAGAAGAAGCTTGTTACATATCCTAGAACTGACGCTAGAGTATTGTCTTCTGCTGTAGCAAAGGAGATTACTAAGAATATTAGTGGTCTTAAGGCATTGACGGGTGTCAAATCCTATGTGGAAGAGATTCTAGAGGACAAGAAATATGCCGGTATAGAGAAGACAAGATATACAGATGATAAGAAGATAACAGATCACTACGCAATTATACCAACAGGTGCAGGTCTTCAGGTACTTAAGTCACTTAATCCAAGGGCTGTACGTGTGTATGAAGTAATTGTTAGAAGATTTCTTGCCATATTCTATGAACCAGCTATATATGAGAAATGTTCTATAACAGCCAAGGTCGATACAGAGCCACTATTTGCTAATAGCAAGTATCTTAAGGAAGAGGGATATCTTAAGGTTATGAACTATTCCTTTAAGTCAGAAGCTAAGAATGGTAAGAAGACAGATAATGCAGACAGAGATGGAGAGAATCCTTCAGAAGATAAATCGGGGGAAGAGGAAGAGCAGGCGAATCCTCTTGAAGTTGCCGAAATTATATCGAGATTAAAGAAAGGCGACAAGATAGACTTCAAGGAGTATTACATCAAAGAAGGGGAGACATCACCACCTAAGCGCTATAATTCTGGTTCCATTATCCTTGCCATGGAGAATGCTGGTCAGCTTATAGAGGATGAGGAGCTTCGCTCCCAGATTAAAGGAAGCGGAATAGGAACCTCAGCAACAAGAGCGGAGATTCTTAAGAAGCTTGTCAATATTAAGTATCTCTCACTTAATAAGAAGACGCAGATACTTACGCCAACTCTTAAGGGAGAGCTTGTTAATGATGTGGTAACTAATTCAATTCCATCCCTTCTGAATCCTGACCTAACAGCCAGTTGGGAGAAAGGGCTTACTGGAGTTGCTGATGGTAATATATCAGAAGAAGAGTATATAGAGAAGTTGACGGGCTTTATTGTGAGGAATACTGATAAAGTCAAGAGTAAGTATACAAGGAATGATGCCCTTAATGGAAGATACAGGTATTTGGCTGAGTTTTATAAGACGAAGGGTAAGAGTAAGAAAGGTTAGTATAAGTTATGGATTCATGCAAGATTAAAAATATGTATAATCTAGAGCAGACAATTGCTGCAGAATTATTTAAGGATATTGAGTATCCTTGGGATGCACTTCCTAAGATAGGCGACTTTATTAAGAAGCTAGGACCGACCTTGGATAGTAACATTTTCGAGAAAAGGGGAGAGGATATATGGATTGCCAAGTCAGTTAAGATATATAATACGGCTACCATTACAGGACCTCTGATTATCGATGAGGATACTGAGGTTAGGCCTGGTGCCTTCATTAGGGGAAATGCTATTGTTGGCAAGAACTGTGTAGTTGGTAACTCGACAGAACTTAAGAATGTAGTATTATTCAATACAGTTCAGGTGCCACATTATAATTACGTAGGTGATTCAATCTTAGGATATAAATCTCATATGGGTGCAGGTTCCATAACATCCAATGTTAAGTCAGACAAGACGCTTGTTGTAGTTAAGGATGGCAAGGAAGAAATTAAGACAGGACTTAAGAAATTCGGTGCTATACTTGGCAACGAAGTTGAAGTAGGCTGTAACAGTGTTCTTAACCCTGGTACAGTAGTGTGCCCTAATTCTAACATTTACCCAGTGTCATGTGTCAGGGGCGTAGTTCCTGCCAACTCTATATATAAGGATAAGGACAATATTGTCAGTAAGCACTAGACTAAATGCTGAAAATGTGAGAAAATATTAACAATGTGTGACATAGCACTAAGGAAGTAAAGAAAGGAGTTTCATACATGATTTACACAAAAGAAGTAGAGAATATGTGTCCAGTAGCTAAGGGCGCAAAGCATGACCCAGCTCCAATTCCAGAAGAAGGAAAGTGGGTAAAAGCTAAACAAATTACAGATATTTCGGGATTTACACATGGTGTGGGCTGGTGTGCTCCACAGCAGGGTGCTTGTAAATTATCTCTTAATGTTAAGAATGGTGTTATCGAGGAGGCATTAGTTGAGACTATCGGATGTTCTGGTATGACTCATTCAGCAGCTATGGCAGCTGAGATTCTTCAAGGTAAGACAATCTTAGAAGCACTTAATACTGACCTTGTATGTGATGCTATCAATACAGCTATGAGAGAATTATTCCTTCAGATCGTATATGGTCGTACACAATCTGCATTTTCAGATGATGGTCTTGCAGTTGGTGCAGGTCTTGAAGATTTAGGAAAAGGTCTTCGTTCACAGGTTGGTACAATGTATGCAACTAAAGAGAAGGGTGTTCGTTACTTAGAGATGGCAGAGGGATATGTAACAGGTATCGCTCTTGATTCTGATAACGAAGTAATCGGATACGAGTTCGTTTCTCTTGGCAAGATGACAGACTTTATCAAGAAGGGCGACGATCCTAATACTGCATGGGAGAAGGCTAAAGGTTCTTACGGACGTGTAGCTGATGCAGCTAAGATTATCGACCCAAGAGTAGAGTAGGAAAGGAGAGAAACAATGGCTTTATTTGAATCATATGAAAGAAGAATTGACCAGATTAATGCTGTGTTAAATAAATATGGAATCAGCTCAATCGAAGAAGCTGAGAAGATTACTAAGGATGCCGGACTTAACGTATATGATATGATTAAGGGCATTCAACCAATTTGTTTTGAAAATGCTTGCTGGGCTTATACTGTAGGTGCAGCAATCGCAATTAAGAAGGATTGCCGCAAGGCTTCAGATGCCGCTGCAGCAATCGGTGAAGGCCTACAGGCTTTCTGTATTCCAGGTTCAGTTGCAGACCACAGAAAGGTTGGTCTTGGACATGGTAACTTAGGTAAGATGCTTCTAGAAGAAGAGACAGAGTGCTTCTGCTTCCTAGCAGGACATGAGTCATTTGCAGCTGCTGAAGGTGCTATCGGTATCGCTGAGAAGGCTAACAAGGTTCGCCAGAAGCCACTTCGCGTTATCCTAAACGGACTTGGCAAGGACGCTGCTCAAATCATTTCCCGTATCAACGGATTTACATATGTTGAGACAGAGTATGATTATAAGGAAGCTAAGCTTAATATAGTATATGAGAAGGCTTATTCAGATGGTCTTCGTGCAACAGTTAAGTGCTACGGTGCTGACGATGTTCAGGAAGGTGTTGCAATTATGCATCATGAAAATGTTGGTGTATCCATTACTGGTAACTCAACAAACCCTACACGTTTCCAACATCCTACAGCTGGTACATATAAGAAGGAATGTATGGAGCAAGGCAAGAAGTACTTCTCAGTAGCTTCTGGTGGTGGTACAGGTCGTACACTTCACCCAGACAACATGGCTGCAGGTCCAGCTTCTTACGGTATGACTGATACACTTGGTCGTATGCATTCAGACGCTCAGTTCGCAGGCTCATCTTCAGTTCCTGCACACGTTGAGATGATGGGACTTATCGGAGCTGGTAACAACCCTATGGTTGGTATGACAGTATCTGTTGCAGTTTCGGTACAAGAAGCAGCAGACAAAGGAAAATTCTAATTAATATACATAAAGAATTAAAAATGGCGTAAAAACGTCACTTTAACGAGGGCTATCAAACAACATTGCGTTTGAGATGCCCTCGTTGCTTTTGGCTATTTTGGTCTCGGTTTGTGTCACGTTTGCGTCAAAAACATAAATGACGCAAATAGAAATGAAAAATGACGCAAACCAGCAGAAGTGTTAAAAATGGCTTGTTTTCGTGGTTTGAGACATTTTTATTCTTCTGTTTACGTCAACGGTTTACGTCATGTCATTTTGACTGTTTCAGTAGAAAATCTTACTATTACAGGGGATAAAACCAATAAGTATTTTGAATCTCTAATTTGAAAGGAGAATCAAGATGCAAAAAACAATGAAAAAAAGAGGTAATGGAACAGGCTCAATAGAGGTTAGGAAAGATAGAACAAATCCATTTATAGCTAAGGTTGGTTGTTCTGTAATTGATCAAAAGACTGGAGAGGTTAAATACAAGTATAAAAGAATAGGTACTTTTAAAACACGATTTGAAGCTGAATATGCTTTGCAAAAGTATTCGGAGAATCCTTTTGAATATACTGTTGGTGAAATAAACACATTTTCTGATTTGTATAATGCTTGGAGTAAGGAGTATTTTGAGAAGTTAACATCTGATAGTGCTATTAGGTCTGTTGAAAGTGCATATAGATATTGCTCGTTGTTATATGATATGCCAATTAAAAAGATAGGACCTGGGCATATTAAGGATGTAATGAGTAATGGTACTTGGGTAGTTCCAGAAGGGAAATACAAAGGAGAGGTACGAAAGACTTCGAAATGTACTCAAGAACGAATAAAGTCTATGTGTAACCTAATGTTTGATTATGCTTATGAAAGGATGTTGATTAGTTTTAATCCAGCTAGAGCATTTAAGATAACATCGTTACTAAGAGAAATAGATGAAGAAAAGAAAGTAAAACAGATTTTTACTTCCGAAGATATCCAAAAAATGTGGAAATATGTAGATGTCACTCCTTATACTGATATGGTGTTAATAGGTCTTTATACAGGTTTCAGACCTCAGGAGTTAGCTATTCTTGAAGTAGACAATGTAAATCTTGATGAAGGCTATATTATAGGTGGAATGAAGACCACGAACGGAAGGAATAGGAAGGTGCCTATTCATCCCGATATTAAGCCTCTAGTTCAGAAGCGATACTATGAAGCAACTGAATTATTTGGAAGTGATAGATTGTTCAATGATCCTCGAAGTCAGACAGGTATAAGGCTTACATATGATAAATATAGAAGGAAGTTTGAGTTTGTAATGGCTGATTTGACTCTAAAAGGGTTCTCGCCTCATTGTACTAGACATACATTTACAACTTTCGCTAAGAAAAGTGATATGGAACCAGGCATTACTAAGAGAATACTAGGACATAGTTTGAAAAGTGATGTTACGGAGTATTATTACACTCATCCTGAGTTTAGTGATTATAAAAGGGAAATTAAGAAGCTAAGTTATTATATTGCCTCAACCATAGATTCTGAGTAGAGAATGGTTTTTCTGAGATAGTATTCATTATTCGATTGATTCTTAATCCATAACTTGGTTTCAATACCAGTAGCATTAGGTTTTGGGATTTTACCTACCTTCTTCCAGTAGTTTTTAGTATGAACAGCTGGCTCTTTGCCTGCTTTAAGTAAAGATTGTAGTTCATCAGGTGTATAGATGTTATTAAGTAAGCATATTTCACATATGCGTTGTAGATTATTCATAGGATCTCCTTTCTAAGAGAGGCTACATAGCCTCTCTTTTAGTATGTAACTTCCTTATTCTTCCTTGAGTATAGATATACATGGTCAGACAAGATGTCTTCAGTAGATAGTTCTGAGGAATTAACTTCTTGAACAAGAGAAGTAAGATATTCGGAATCTAGTTCTTTAGAACAAGGAAGAAGAAGGACTTCATGTACGCTACTTGGGATAATGTAGAAGTCGCAGTCATGTTGTTCTGCGAACTCTTCAAGTAGGTTCTTGTATAGGATGCAGCAAGCACCATAGAGTTTAAGCTTGTTGGTGAGGACATACATAGTCTGGTCTAATGGCTCCTCTTCTGGAGGAATTGCCATAGGATTGTCTGCGAGTATCTCCTTTACAACGTCTGTAAGGCTCCTTATTTCGCTTTGTAGGAGTCGAGGGGTATTATTCTGAGCCTGCACCATTAAATCGACTTTATCGACGCCCCAGTGCTCCATATGGCTATTTCTGATTAGTATAGAGCTTGTTTCGTTCATTCTTCCTTCGAGTAAGTAATAGAAAACGATTGCAAGATCAAGATATTTTATATGAGGAATGTCTTCGAGAAGCTCCTTATTCTTCTCATAATTGATAAGCTTAAATGAAATATTATTCTTACATTTCTCGTAATCAGTAAATACAGAGATATCAAAGTCCTCATCTAGCTCAAATTTCTTGTATTGAGCAACAACTTGTTTAGCAAGCTTATCAATATCTGCGCCATTTTCGAACTCTTTATAGTAGTAATCAAGGTAAATAGTAGGGGAGATGTTGCACTTGCCATTGTTAATAACAAGTCCATGAAGAGTAATGCCGTTATTCTTGATAACGGGCTTAGTATCAATAGTGCATTCATCTGATAATTCAGTATCTATAAGTTCAATAATCTTTGATTCAAAATCTTGGTAATTCATAATCTAATCCTCCTTAATATACACTCAACAATAGTTATCTTAAATTTTGTATTGGAATCTCTAATGTTATTCATAATTTCTCCTTTCCATATAAATTTTGGAGCCGATAAATAATCGACTAGCGGTCTTAAAGCAAGGTTTTCAGCGAAACGCAAAGCGCTTGACCTTGCTTTTAGATTCCTAGTCGATTAGAGTAAGGCTTATTCTATGGAAAGGTGAAATGAATAAGTGAGATTCCAATACTTAAGGTGACTTGTCACCTTCTTTTTCTTTATAATGTAGAAGAAAATGTCGCATTTTACATTTTAAATGTGTATATATATGTGACAGGTAAATCCACATAAACAAATCTAAATAAAATGTGGTATATTATTGATAAAACTAATGAGGGAGGTACTTACTATGAGAAAGGAATTATTAAAAGGATTAACAGAGGAACAAATTAAGAAGGTTGAAGCTTGTAAGAGTTCAGAAGAAATCCTAAACCTTGCTAAGGCTGAAGGAGTTGAGCTTACAGATGAGCAGCTAGAGGTTGTTTCAGGTGGAGGATGCTTTTACACCATAAAATGTATTAAGTGTGGTTCTGATAATTTGAGTGATGAATATAAAGAGATTAATCATAAAGAGTATCGTAAATTCAAATGTAATAACTGTGGTCATAAATGGAGAGAAGAAGTATAGAGAATGAATTGAATTTGAGTTGGCATTGGGATGGTCCTGTTGACAACATTCTGTTGTCAACCTTGTTCTGTCAACTTTGTTGCCAAGGTGAGCCAGGTTATAGGAGGAAAAATGTCGCATTTTGCATTTTAAATGTGTATATATAAGTGAAAGGTCAATCCACATAAACAAATCTAATTAAAATGTGGTATATTATTGATAAGAATAACAGGGGGTAATTACTATGAAGAAGGAATTATTAAAGGGATTAACAGAAGAGCAAATCAAGAAGGTTGAAGCTTGCAAGAGTTCAGAGGAAATCTTAAACCTTGCTAAGGCTGAAGGAATTGAACTTAATGATGAGCAGCTAGAAGCAGTATCAGGAGGCGGATGTATCGGTAGAGACCCGAAGTGTCCGGAGTGTGGCTCTAAGAACTTAAAGATAACATATCATTCAGAAGATAGTAATGCCGGTTATTACGAAGAGGTAAGACTTACTGACTTCAAATGCAAAGACTGTGGTCACAAGTGGAGCGAAAAAAAGTAGTACAGATATTGTTAGATTAAAAGGAGAATTATTATGAGAGAAGAATTATTAAAGGGATTATCAGAGGAGCAAATTAAGAAGATAGAAGCCTGCAAGAATTCAGAGGAAATCCTAAACCTTGCTAAGGCTGAAGGAATTGAACTTACTGATGAGCAGCTAGCGGTTGTTTCAGGTGGAGGATGCCTTTTCACCATTAAATGTGATAAATGTGGTTCTAAGAAAGTAGAGCGCTATACAAGTGTTGAAAGGGGTAAATATGAATGCAAGAAATGTGGAAATATATTTGTAGCAAAACCCTAATAATGGGAACATTCTGAAAGAGATTTGAGGCACTGGCTATACAGCTAGTGCCTGTTTTGTTGCTACTCCTGATGTGGGGCATAATGCCCCACATTTTCATTTTATTGAAACCCAATTGATATCGTCATAAGTATATGCATTAAAATGACTCGCAACGAGTCCTTTTTAAATACAAATGTGGTATGTTATTAAGTGGTAACGGTTTCATGGAGAAGATGAAGCCTTTTTTTTGTGAAAAGAAAAGGGAACTCTTTCGAGTTCCCAGATAGATAAACTTTATCTTTCAATAAAGTTAGGTGAGATGGATATTGTTTTTCCAAGAAGTTTTTCAATTCTTTCTCCAAGAGATAACTTGGTATTAGACTTTGTAGTGGCGAGCTTGTATAGATACAGCATTTCGCTCTTATTATGGCGATCGAAGGAGAATCTAATCTGAGGAATTTCATAGGTTTCGAATAGATCCTCAGCCATAAGAGCCTCTTCTATAGCTGAAGCTGTAAGCTCGACATAATCAGAAGTAATGTTTACATCAATGATTTCTACTAATTGGTTATTCATATTTGTACCCTCCTTATAAAAAAAATATATTCACAGCCTATGCTGCATAGACTAATCAATACGAAGCGAGGATGATATTGCAAGGGTGCGAAAGCACTTGACTTGCCCTTGCAATAGCAAAATCGCGAAGTATTATAGTCTTTGCAGATATGTGAATGGATATTTTAATAAGGAGGGTACGAAGAACGTAGAAAGAGTCCCTTTTGGTAAAAAATTTGTTTTATTTGTATATTTTTGTAAATTTAACATCAATAACCTCTTTACATTGGAAAAGTAATTGTGCTATGCGAAACCTCAAGCGATACGAACGTTCGCTCCTTACGCTTTAAAAAGCACAATTACAAGGCTCCGATGTCAAGAGTGTTATTAAAGTGATATATGTATCTGTTATCTTAAAGGATTATTAAGTACTTTCCATAAACGATCGGCATAACTGTAAGAAATGCTAATGATACGCTCCTTACCAAAAGAATTAATCTTGCAGTCAAATATAATGATATGATATTCAGCAGGAGCAGTAGCTGAGTTTACATATCTTTCTCTAACAGCTTTAATTACATATGATTGTAATTCCCCATCTTCATCATATAGACGTATCTTTAAAGGAATAATACTTCCGTCTCTATTAAATTGTGCTATGACATCTAATGTCTGTTGCCTTACAAAATGAGCACTCATAATATACCTCCAAGAACATACTCACAATACTCAAGTTCAGTTTGACAAGCACACAATACATTCACATAATCTATATCAAATCTTTACATATGTGAAGAATCTTGAAGCGGCAAAGGCTGATAGCAATGTAACAATATCAGGAATGCTACTGTATGCTAAGACAGTAGATCAGATACAGCCGGATAATGTATACCACATGAGTGGAAACGAAATAGCAGTAAAGACTTTGGATTTGAATAAGGATTTTGCTGATATTAGAAGAACTCTTGATGATATTGCAGAAAGATATTTTGCTATAGAAAATCAAAAGGTTGCCTGTATTTGATAGTGAGGTATTATGGGAATAACAAAAACATATTTTATGCGTGGTATGCAGTGTCCGAAGATGCTGTGGTTTGATAAGCATAAGCCAAAATGCATTTTGCGCCGCCCGTCGGCCACTGATGCGATAACCAGCGGCCACTCGGCGGCAGTAACGGCCACCTGTTTATGAGGTGGGTTTTAACTGAATCATAACTC
>Ga0256404_1000684_pt1 | contig 86810 bp, 81 predicted proteins | sample RumenRJG_01DNA_FD_185990 | JGI IMG/M metagenome (GOLD analysis project Ga0256404, IMG submission 185990) | Bovine rumen microbial communities from Lethbridge, Alberta, Canada - RJG_01 | ecosystem: Host-associated > Mammals > Digestive system > Stomach > Rumen | place: Canada: Alberta | collected...
TCTGGCTGATATCTAAATGTTAAAGGAAGAACCGTTTCAGATCTACTTAATGCAAGCCCTTTATAACTTCTTGTTCAGACATACTTAATGCAATACTGGGGTTGCGTTAACTTTTACAAGTGAAGTTTTTCTGACGGTCAGGACATTGTTCCTGCACGGATCGTCCGGGTGTGCTAGACTAACAGACATGGCAGCTACTCGTAAAACATCTTCTGCAAAAACCAGGACACGCAGCACGTCTTCCCGGAAAAAGAACACCTGCCGGGTCGGCGCGGAAAACGGAGACTCGCTCGACTACCGTCCGGGTTCTTCTTCATACCGGTCGATTCATTCTTCCCGCTCCAGCTATGATTTCCGGAGCGAAACGGATTCAGAGGAATACTACTATGACAAGACTCTGAAGAAACGTCCTGCCGTCAAACATACTGTCCATCATTCAAAGCCTTCCTTTCTGGCTTCCAGCGGGATGCTGGTCTTCCTTCTGATCCTGATCATCGTCTATGTGGTCGTAGCCATGAGGGTCTGGAATCTGCTGCGCTGACATCAGAACTCCTATCATGCTCGGATTCTTCTGAACAGAAAATCTATTGCTTTGCTTCCCGGAACCCATTCTTGCTGGCGCATGGCGGACCAGTACTCCTCTGCGTTTCAGCTGTGCAATCATCCATTCCACATGCCGTTTTTTTAAAGTCCAAGTGTCAGGGTGAGTGCCTCTGTCGTCAGCGAGCCATCCTGCTTCAACAGAAGAAGCAGTTTTTCTTCTGCCGAGTATTCATTTATACCGACATGTCTGCCAGCGCTCCTGCGGAGTGCTTTCTTTGTGTTTTCCAGAAGAAAGGCTCTGCATATTCACAGAGCCTGGAGAATCTATTTCTTTGCGGGCAATTTCGCGGCAGCTTCTGGCTTCGTCTCATTGAAGCGGAAGACGGCGCAGCCATAAGCAGGCAGCGGATAGCTGATATGGAATGGCTGACCATCGCATTCACCTGCTGAAGCAGTATAAGCCGTCTTCTTTCCGGACTTGGAATCCACTGCTCCATCCCGATCGAAGATCAGAGTATATCTGCCCTTCTGCGGTGCTCCGACCATATAGTCGCTGCGTTCCATCGGAGTGAAGTTGATTACGAACAGCAGAGAATTCTTTCCGTCTGAAGCACGGCGGATAAACGAGAAGATGCTGCGGTCAGCATCATCCGCATTGATCCAGCGGAAGCCTTCCCACGAATCATCCAGTTCATACATAGCCGGATATTTCCGGTACATGTGCAGCAGGTCTCTCATGAATAAGAGTACGCCGCGATTGAGTGGTTCATCGCACAGTTCCCAGCTGAGCTGCGTCTTCTCATCCCATTCATGGTACTGAGCAAAATCCTGGCCCATGAACAGAAGCTTCTTGCCGGCATGGCCGAACATGAACAGGTATCCGCACTTCAGATTGCGGAACTTGTCCTCCGGATAACCAGGCATCTTCTCGATCATCGAGCACTTCAGATGAACGACTTCATCATGCGAGATCACAAGAATGAATTTCTCGCTCGTCGCATAGCTCATGCCGAATGTCATCTTGTTGTGATTGTTCTTGCGGAACAGCGGATCGAGCTTCATATAATCCAGGAAGTCGTGCATCCAGCCCATGTTCCACTTGTACGTGAAGCCGAGGCCGTCTTCTTCCGGCGCAGCCGTGATCTTCGGCCAGGCAGTGGATTCTTCGGCGATGATGATCGTGCCGTCGCTGCGGCGGCGGATCAGAGAGTTCAGATGCTTAAAGAACTCAATCGCATCCAGATTACCGTTGCCGCCATAGCGGTTCGGAACCCATTCGCCCTGCTTTCTGCCGTAGTCGAGATACAGCATCGAGGCAACCGCATCCACGCGCAGTCCGTCGATATGATATTCGTCATACCAGAACAGCGCATTGCCGATCAGGAAGTTCTTCACTTCATTCTTCGAATAATCAAAGATCTTCGTGCCCCAGTCCGGGTGCTCGCCCATGCGGGGATCGGCATATTCATACGTCGGCGTACCATCGAAATCCGCGAGGCCGAACGCATCTTTCGGAAAATGCGCAGGCACCCAGTCCAGAATCACGCCGATGCCATGCTGGTGCAGATAGTCGACCAGATACTTGAAGCCCAGCGGAGAGCCGTAACGGCTGGTCGGCGCATAGTATCCGGTTACCTGATAGCCCCAGGAGCCATCGAACGGATGTTCGGCAATTCCCATGAGCTCCACATGCGTATAGCCCATCCAGCCGCAGTATTCCACGAGCTGTTCTGCATATTCTTCATAAGAGAGAAAGCCGTTCTCATCAGACGGATCCTTCTTCTTCCAGCTGCCAAGGTGGCATTCATAGATGGCCAGCGGATTGCGGAACGTATTCTTCTCTGCCCTTTCTTTCATCCAGGCAGCGTCGTTCCACTGATAGCTGTCGATATCCGCGGTGCGGCTGGCATTGCCAGGCCTCAATTCCGCAGCGAATGCATACGGATCTGCCTTGTACAGAATGTCTCCGGTCTTTGTCTCAATGGCATACTTGTATAATTCGCCGAAGCCCATGCCCTCGACAAATCCTTCGAAGATTCCCGAGCTTTCCTGAGGAGTCAGCGGATCTTCGCCAGGGGTCCAGCGGTTGCGGTCGGATACCACGGAAACAGCTGCCGCATGCGGCGCCCACACTGCAAAGTGCATGCCTTTCTTTCCATTGACTTCAGCCTGATGAGCACCCATCTTGCGATAGATGGCATAATCTCTGCCCGCGCCGAACAGATAACGGTCGAATGAAGTGAGAAAAACGGAATTGTTTGCTTCTGTGTCCGGAGAAGCTGCCTTCTTGATCTTCTGCTTAGCCATGATCTTTCCTCTTTATTTTCTGCGGATGGTTCACTGCTTTCCTGCAGTCTTTTTCTAGGAGTGATTATACCATGTCATGAGCAGAAACAGACGACGCGTCAGAAATCCAGGCTCATTTTTGTGACAGAATAGTCAGTGTGTCATGAAAATCTCAAGTCCGATCGAGATCAGGATGACGCCGCCGAAGATTGATGCCCTGCCAGCCAGCTTCATCCCGAACTTCTTGCCGAGAATCAGGCCGCCGATACAGATGAAAAATGTCACGATCGCAATGATCAGGGAACTCGCAAACGCCTGGAAGGCAGTGTATTCCGCGATGGTAAACCCGACGGACAGCGCATCGATGCTCGTTGCCACGCCCTGCATAAACAGCGTCCCGCTTCCGACTTCTGCCTGATCTGAAGAAGGACGCAGGCCCTCTATGATCATCTTGCCGCCGAGATACGACAGCAGAATCAGGGCAATCCATGGAATATATGCCTCAAAGGCATGGAAGTACTGCGCAATTGAATGGACGCAGAACCAGCCGATCATCGGCATCAGAAACTGGAAGAATGCGAAGGTTCCTGCAATCATGCACATCCGCTTCTGCTTCATGCCTGCTTCATTCAGCCCGTTGGCCAGAGATACCGAGAACGCATCCATCGCAAGTCCGACGCCCAGCATGATACTGCTGACAATCATCTCACCATTCATATTCCTTCACCTCAGAAAATAAAAAGCATGACCGCCGTCATACCTGTGTTCCTGAACTGAAGACGGAGCCCATGTACGCGCACTGGCGGTACATGAGTCTCGCTTGTTTAAAGCAAGCCAGGTCCGGATCGGACCAGTATGTTGACTTGCTGCGCAATGCGCCAGCTACTCCCTCACGATGCTGATAATTTATCGGAACTGGTCTGAGTTAGTCAAGGAAAACAAAGAGAATGCCTCAGCTGAGACATTCTCTGAAATTAGTATCAGGAGAAAGGCGGTTCATCAGATTCAGAAGACTGGAGAAACTTTCGGGACACGAATCTTTACCGGAGATTCTGGCATGATGCGTTCCATCCTGGTATTCCAGGAGCCAGGAGGAATGAATGGAATTCGTTCCCAGATACTGCTGCTTCCATTCGGGAATATTCAGTTTTTCCAGGTCCTTCACCCATTCCTGCGGATGATCGACGATGCCGCCATCCAGACCATCTGTCCAGAAGGTCTGATAGTGCAGTCCGTCATTTCTCAGTTCCGCATGAAGCTCCTTTACCCCATACCCCGGATTTTTCATGATCCGGAATTCAAGACTCTGAAATGTCATATGCGTATGCCCCGTTTCAAGAATGATTTGTGTGCGGCTGCCGTGTGTCCATCACGGAAGCCATTCGATCAGAGGAATGTTCAGTCTTTACCAGGCCTGCACCCAATAGGAAACGGTATTCGTGCCGTCCGCATTGCAGGTCTTCATCCAGAGCGAAGAATCTCCGTACCATGCGTCTCTTCCATCCGGGAGATAAGTTGTCCCGTCAGACCAGTAAGCGTTGCTGTAGTAGCTGATGCATACATAGGTTGCTGATCCGCCCCAGCCATCTGCGATGGTAACAGTGGAACCGACTCCCATCGAACGGATGACGGAGAATCCCTGGTATGCATGGTCAGCAATCAGCGTGGAACCACCCCATGATTCCTCAACTGCTGAATCCCATGCATCTGTCACTGCCTGAACGGTATAGGCGTCATAAGGGTCTGCCCAGTTCAGCGCAACGCTGTAGCCATTGCTGAAATAGAGTCTGCCGCCGGAACCCATAGCATCTTCTGCCTTGACCTCAGATGCCGGTGCGGCTGCTGATAATGCGAATGTAAGTGCCGCTGCAGAAACTGCTGCGCTGATTCTTCTGAAGATCTGTTTCATAACTGCTTTCTCCCCCTGGTCGTACTGACCTGCACGCTTCCAGAGAAAGTTCATACCGGTATGCACTTTTCTCGGTGCACTTTCATCATACCCGGGCAGCGGAGAATTCATAGTCATTTTTAACGAAAAATCAAAAATTCAGGAGAACAATGAAAATGAAAAATGTAAGAAGTGCTTCCAGATAGGATGATTTAATGCCGTTTCCGAGCTTAGTTGTTCTGATTTTCAAGAGAAACATGTAGATTTGTCCTATCATTATCGAAATCACAGTTTTTCAAAATATTTGTAGGACAAAACAAGGATAGATGGTCCTACCTATCCGAGCTTTCATTCTGTAATCAGGAAAAAGAAAAAGCGGGCCGGCCGCTCGGTTTCCCGCTTCATTACGATGATTTCAGAGATATTCCATGATTTCCGAACGGATGAATAGGTATGACCTATTCCCGGAAACAGGATCAATTGGTTCCTTTTCAGTCTCCGCTGTCTGTCTTTTCCGTTCCGCTCTTCTTCACGAGCACGTCATAAGTTCCGCCGATTTCGGTGATCGTGATCTTCTTCGGAGCCACCGCTTCATAGCCATCCGGAATCTCAACTAAGCTGTCAGTGCCATCGGTCTTGTAGGTTCCAGCCTTCAATTCAGTTTCAGAAGTATCTACATTCTTTCCAGTCAGATCAACGAAATTGATCGTGACCGGGTGTTCTGCTTCGCTTGTTTTCTGCACAAGCATGATCACGGAGTTATACCCCGCTTCGACCTTGATCTCGTTTTTGCTCAGAAGCTCATAGCCATCCGGTGCAGCCGCGGCATCTTTCCGGGTTCCGGCCGCAAGTTCCAGATTTTCTGATCCTGCTTCGGTTCCGTCTTCTGTGAAATACGTGATATCCACTTCATACAGCGGTTCAGCACTGGAAGAAGGTTCCGGAGTGGCAGAAGCTTCCGCTCTGAGTGCTTCCAGCTGTGCCTGGTAATCCGCCAGGCTCTCAAGACGGTATCCAATCGAGACGCCGTTGATTGTCAGTTCGCCATTTTCATCCGTGCCGAGTTCTGCCAGCTCATCAATCTGCTGTTCGGCCGAAGAAGGAACTGTGAGAACCAGTCCGGTGCCGTCTCCGTCAATCAGAATCTCTCCGTCTTTTCCAGTCGTGATCGATAGACCGGAAGAAGATTCTTCCGTTACTTCCATAGAAGCGGAAGCTTCTGGTTCGGCTGCTTTCTTCAGATCGCTGAGGGAAGCGAGTTCATACCAGCCGCCATCAGAGTCCTGCACTTCCACTTCGCCATTGCGGATCCGGATGCCGGAAGAATTGTCCGCTCCATCGGAGGAATCTGTTTCTCCCCATACCTTGTTTCCGGAAAACGGCAGTGCGGCTGCGCATACTGCAGCAATCATCCATTTTTTCATCAGCGTTCCTTTCTGCTTCCGGGATCTCCGGAATACTCATAGAAGATCAGATCAGGTTCTTCTTCCATCTCTCTGATCAAAGATGGAACCTCATTCATCTGCTTCATTCCTGACTTTCTCAGCACGGCTGCACTCGTCAGAGCAGAAGGATGGCAGGCAGCGACAATATGCATGAAGCCCTGTTTCCTCAGAAAAGGCAGCACCGCTTTCAGCGCTTCGGTCATATATCCGCGATTCCAGCAGTCATAAGAGATCGCATAGCCAGCATCTGCACAGGAAGCAGGAAGAGATACGGAAGCGTTGCATTCGCCGATGGCTCTGCCGTTTTCTTTCAGGACGATCGCCCAGTCATAGAAGTGAGCACGGGAGTAGTATGGAAGCCGTGCTGCAATGAACTGTTCTGCTTCTTCCAGGGAAGAAATAACGGGCTGATGCACGGCATCCATCACGCGAGGATCGCTCAGCCAGCAGAGGCAGGCTGCCGCATCCTGCGGTTCAAATGGTCTTAAGAGCAGCCGCTTCGTGGTCAGAATGGCTTCCATGTCACAGCCTGCTGGACCACTGAACGAGCACGCAGGTCAGTGCGCAGAACAGCAGGATCAGAATCAGATCGGTATTCATTTCAGTTTTTCTCCCGTTCTGCCGCGATGGAACACGTAATGCCTCACGACATTCGTGCAGATATAAGCCCAGGCAAGCGCTAATACGATGCCAAGATACCCGGTGAACAGACCGAGGCATGCAAAGGCAATGAAGATCAAGGCCGGAGCATAGCGGGAAACAAAGCTATCGTCATTCATAAGACCATTTTATGCTTTTCCATGCGTTAAAAAAAGATCTGATCCATCGGTCAGATCTCTTCTCCTTCGTCATAGCGATCGAGGAGTTTGCGTTCTTCTCCGGTCAGCTCATGCTGTCCAAAGAGGTCCGGTCTCCGTTCTCTGGTCCGGACCAGCGACTGCTGAAGACGCCATTTCCGGATCTTCTCATGATTGCCGCTCAGAAGGATCGCAGGGACCTGTTCTCCTTCATAGTCGGCGGGCTGCGTATACTGCGGGTATTCCAGAAGACCGTTCTCGTAGGATTCGTCTTCGGCAGAATCCGGGCGGATGCTGCCATGGAGAAGACGGATCACGGAATCCGAAATGACCATGGAAGCCAGCTCGCCGCCGGTCAGCACATAGTCACCGATTGAGAGTTCTTCATCGACATGTCTGCTGATGCGCTCATCCAGTCCTTCATAGTGGCCGCAGAGCAGAATCAGATGAGACTTCCCGGAGAGCTCATGGGCTTTCTTCTGGGAATACGGAGTTCCGGAGGGGCTCATCAGAACGGTATAGCTTTCCGGAGTCCTTACGGAATTGATCGCATCGAGAACCGGCTGGCATTTCATGACCATACCTGCTCCGCCGCCGAATGGCGTGTCATCCACATGGCGGTACGTATCATGGGCAAAGTCGCGGATCTGGACAAGATCGACGGAAACGATGCCGCGGGCAATGGAACGGCCGACGATCGAAGTCTTCAGAAAGTCGCCGTACATCTCCGGAAACAGGGTCAGGATCGTGATTCTCATAAGAGGCCTTCCTCGGCATGGATCACGATTCTGCCTGCAGAAAGATCGACCTGCTTCACGAATTCCGGAATATTCGGAATCAGGGCATCTTTGCTGCCCTCTCTCCGAACCCGGAGATTGTTCTGGGCACCGCTGGTCTCTTCGACGGCCGTGACCGCGCCGATCAGGGTTCCTGCTTCATCATAGACTTGAAGACCGATGAGCTGAGAACGGTAGTACTCTCCTTCCGGAAGCGTATGCTGGTCTTCTTTGCGGATGCACACCAGAGATCCCTTGAAAGATTCAATGCGGTTGATGTCCTGATAGTCTTCAAAGCTGACCAGGGAATAGCCTTTATGCGTGCGGAATGTCGCAACCTTGAATGGCGTATACGTATCGTTCTGCAGCAGGTAGACGGTATTGCCCTTCTGATAGCGCAGCTCGTCGAAGTCCGACCAGCTTTCGATCTTCAGTTCGCCTTTCAGGCCATGGGTGTTAACGGCTCTGCCGATGGTGATATATTCCATATTCTCCTCCGTCAGAAAAGGATGCAGATCGCATCCCTTACTGAACTTCTTCAAATTTGATCGTAACCCGCTTTTCTTCGGTGTGCGAAGCAACTGACATAACCTGGCGAAGCGCAGATGCCATGGAGCCTTTGTGACCGATCAGGCGGGCGATGTCATCGTTCTTTGCACGAACACGCAGAACGACACCGCGGCCGTCAGACGAATCCTCTGAAACCGAGAGGCTTTCCTTGTCATCCACCATCGGGGTGACAAGGTCCAGCAGTACCTTGTCCAGTTCAGCCATGGCGATTACTTCTTTTCCTTGCCGGTGCCTTTTTCGTCATGGAACTTCTTCATGACGCCCTGACGGGACAGAATGTTGCGGACCGTATCAGACGGCTGTGCGCCCTTGCGGAGCCAGTCCATTGCCTTATCAGCATCCAGGCGTACGGTTTCCGGATCCGTGGTCGGATCGAAGTATCCGATCGTATCGATGACGCGTCCGTCTCTTGCGAAACGGGAATCTGCTGCGACGATACGGTATCTCGGAGCCTTCTTGGCACCCATTCTTGTCAATCTGAGTTTAACAGACATGTGATTTCCTCCTTAGTGAACACAGATGATTATACGCAGGAAGAAAAAGGTGTCAAGGCTTTTTCCTTAACACCCCATAAGTGATTCTCAGTGCTCGTGGCCGCCAGTTACCTTGATGTCTTCTTCGTTGAGGACAATTGCTTCAATGGCAGCGGTGAGTCCCTTGACGATGTCAGAAAGGCTCATGCTCGGAACTCCGCGCTTGCCTACGGCCTGGCTGGTCATGAACGGAATATGGATGAACCCGCTCTTCTTGCCAGGATATTTATGCTCGCAGAGATATCTGACGCCATACAGCACATGGTTGCAGATGAAGGTTCCAGCGGTATCGGATACCGATGCAGGAATTCCTGCATCATTGATGTGCTTGACCATTGCTTTGATCGGCAGAGCGGAGAAGTAAGCAGCCGGGCCGTCTGCGTATACCGGCTCATCGATCGGCTGATTGCCTTCATTATCCGGAATGCGGCAGTCGTTGACGTTGATGCCGACGCGCTCTACGGTGATATCCGGACGTCCGCCGGCCTGGCCGACGGAGACGATCACATCCGGATCGCATTCAGCGATCTTGGCATCAATTCTATCGAGGGACTTGTAGACGACAGTCGGAATCTCAAGCTTGATAATTTCCGCTCCGGCAATCGTATCCGGAAGCAGCTTGACGGATTCAATGGCAGGGTTTACTTTTTCCCCGCCGAACGGATCAAAACCAGTAACTAGAATTTTCATGAAGTTCACTTTTCTCGCGTCCATTATACTCGGTTTCATGCGAGGGATTTGAATGAGCACTCTCAAATCAATATAGGCCGGACGGAATACAGAATGGAAGAATGGAAACTGGAACGCGGCGCAGAGACAGATCAAAGGAAAGATCAAGAAAATATTCCTGATTTTCCGGAATTTTTCCATGCGTGCAGACAGAAAATCTGCAGATTTCTCTGCAGATCTCAATCAATCAGAACTTGTATTTCTTCTTTTTCGAATATCCGGATGGCATCTGTTTCTGAGCAGAATTCATCATCTGTTCCAGATGATCTTCATCCAGCTTTCCGCTGCGGGACATGGAGCCGATCTGGCTCATGACTTTCTTCATCTTCTCATACTGGTTGATGCAGCGGTTGACATCGGTTAGAGTCGTTCCGGACCCGGCAGCGACCCGCCTCTTCATCGAGCCGCGCATCCGGGAAGGATCACGGCGTTCCTCCTTGGTCATGGACTGGATGATTGCCTTGGTATGCTTCATGGAATCCGATGCCTTGGCTTCATCGATCATATCGGAATACTGGGAGAAGCCCGGGATCATCTTCAGAATTCCGCCCAGCGGGCCGAGCTTCTGAACCTGCTCGAACTGCGACAGCATGTCGTCCATCGTGAACTCGCCATTCAGCATGCGCTGGCCGACGCGTTCTGCTTCTTCCATGTCCATCTTCTCCTGGGCTTTTTCTACCAGGGAGACGACATCTCCCATGCCCAGAATCCGGTCTGCCATACGATCCGGATAGAAGACATCCATGTCATCGATCTTCTCGCCTTCACCGACGAACTTCACCGGCAGCCCGGTAATTGCCTTGACGGAGAGCACGCCGCCGCCTCTGGAATCGCCATCGAACTTCGTGACGACCAGGCCGGTCAGCGGGAGCTGTTCCTGGAAAGTCTTTGCAACATTGACGATATCCTGGCCAGTCATGGCATCAACCGTCAGCAGGATCTCATCCGGATGAACGGATTCATTGATGTCCTTGAGTTCCTGCATCAGGGCTTCATCGATATGCAGACGGCCGGCAGTATCGATGAATACCGTGTCATAGCCATGTTCCTCTGCATAGACCATGCCATCCTGAACGGTCTTCAGCGCACTGGTTTCGGTTCCTTCCGTGAAGACTTCCGTATCAATCTCACGGCCGAGGGTCTGCAGCTGTTCAATCGCAGCCGGACGGATGACATCGGCAGCGATCAGAATCGGCTTGCGATTGTATTTCTTCTTTGTCAGTTTGGCAATCTTTGCAACGCTGGTCGTTTTGCCGGTACCCTGAAGACCTGCCATCATGATGACCGTGATGCCCTGTGGCTTGAATTGAAGTTCCGCCTGCTCTGTTCCGAGCAGATTCACGATTTCATCGTGAACAATCTTGACCAGCTGCTGGCCTGGTTCCACGGAACTCAGTACCTGCTGGCCTCTTGCTTCTTCACGGACTTTATTCAGGAAGTCCTTGACAACCTTGTAGTTCACATCTGCTTCGAGGAGTGCAACCCGCACTTCTTTCAGCATATCCTCCATGTTGGCGTCGGTAAGCTTGCCCTTGCCGGCGATATTGCGCATGGTCTTATTCAGACGATCACTCAGTGAATCAAATGCCATATTCTGCTCTCTCCTGATCTCCGGTTTATTCTACCATAGAAATCAGAGTTCCCGGGAAACGGTGAAATCCGCGGCAGCTTCTGCCGCTTATAAGCTGATTAAAGAAAAACACCGATCCCTTTTCAGTACCGGTGTTCTTCGGATTCTGGCTGCAATAATCTCAGTGCTTTGCGCGGGTCAGGATTTCCACTTTCTCAGCGATGACGCTGAGATTGTAGAACGTCTTCTCATTGCGCTCGACGGCGTCGCCGCTGAGTCTTCCGCGTACAGCGACGAGATTGCCAGGCTTGCAGGCGGCTGATACTTCTTCTGCAATTCCTTTCCACAGCATGACGTTGAAGATGTCCTGGCTGACGGAGCCGTCATCATTATGGAAGTTGCGGTCGGCTTCGATCAGCAGCCAGCTGATCGGGTTTCCTTTGGCCGTGGTGGTAATGACGGGCTGTTCCTTGATTCTGCCTACGATCGTGATTGAATTCATTGTTCTTTTTCCTCGCTTTCTGAACCTCAGGCATCGGCATTATCCGGGATTCAGAAACGGATGGCAAATCACGGAATCAGAGATCTCATGGCCAGAAAAGGCAGATACGATATATCGTACCTGCCCTTGGGTTTCATGGAATGCTTATCTGTGCAGGGGCTTCAGAATCGTGAGAACGGATCTGGAGAGGTCGATCTTCTGCGTCAGACCCTGGCATCTCTCCGGGGTCATGGTTTCCACAAGTCTGAATTCTTCAAACAGAGAGACACGGTTCATCTCGCCATGCAGAACGCTGATTGCTAAGTCGAGCGGGCTGTCGAAGAGATGCAGGAAGGCGCCAAGCGTGCGTTTCTTCATCTCGGAGAGAGATTCTTCCGGAAGCTCTGCCTGAAGACAATCTTCAAGCTGCTTCGTGATGAAGTCTGAGAATGCATCGGGATCGAGGCCTTCATCGCTGAAGAGGATCATAGCCTGATCGCGGCTGATCTCGGAGTCATAGCTGAAATACGGAGTGATCTTCTTCTCATCGATCCAGGTCTGATAGGCAGCGTGCTGGGGAGAGAACCAGGCGTCCATCTTCATCTTGAGGGCCCATTCCGTTTCCAGCCTGAGGCGGTCATCTGCGATGTCCGGATTCAGGCGGAAGCCTTTCATGATACGGGAATCGCTGAGGTCCATCGCGGTTTCGCTGCGGGCGCGGAATACGGTTTCCGGTTCTTTCTGGAGAGCCCGTTTCAGGAAGACCGGCGCGCTGAAGGTCCTGGATGCCTGGTTCTTGCGGATCAGGTCCATGACTGCTTCGGGATCGCATGGCGTCACGAGGATCAGATTCATGCGGGAAGGATGGTAGTTCAGCCGATAGGCCTGTTCGAGATCAGCGAGGGTCATCGCCTGAATGGAGGCTTCCGTTCCGACGATATCTTCCCTCAGGGGATGATACTGGTACATCGAGCGCATCGTCTCGAGGAACAGCCTGGAATCGCCATCCTGCAGATACATGCTGCGCTCCTGCTGGATGATTCCCTTCTCTTTCTGGACGGATGCTTCGGTCACCGCAAAGTTCTGCACGAAGTCGAGCAGCAGCGATAAAGGTTTTTCAATATCGGGATCCGGAGTAGTGAAGTAGTAAACTGTCTCTTCATAGGACGTATAGGCGTTCACGTTGGCGCCGAGCCTGGAAAAGTCTGCCATGACATCGCCATGATCGCTTTCAAACAGCTTATGTTCCAGAAAGTGAGCAGTGCCTGACGGGAAGTTCAGAATAGTGCCGTCTTCGGTTTCTTCCCGGCAGTCCAGACTTCCGTATGGGGCTGCCAGCAGGCAGGAAGTAGTCGTGAACAGGGGTTTATGGAACAGGATCACATGCAGACCGTCTGCCATGGTCTCCTCATACCAGACTTCCTGGAATTTCGTTTCTTCATGACGGATCATCTGCGTCTTCCTCCAGAATCAGAACTTCGGCCAGTTTCAGGCCGGCATAGGCGTTCATGATATCTTCTCTGGTCACGGTCTCAAAGCGATGGATCATGCGGGGAATGGAGTCTTCCGTATGAAGCAGCACGCTGCGGCAGTCATCCCAGATCAGGCTCGGGCCATGGTCCATGGAACCGCGCCAGGAATTGATATACATCGAGCGGGCAGTTTCCAGCTGATCATCAGAAAACTCCCCTTTCTGCATCCTGCTGATCTGCTGAGCAATCAGGGTTCCTGCTTCAAGAAGATCCCTGCGGTTCATGCCGGCGGTGATTCTCAGCATTCCGTCATAGATCAGATTCTCGGAACCGATGCTGTAGCAGAGGCTGCGGGCTTCCCGCACTTCCTGGAATAAGAGCGAAGTCGGAAGTGCTCCGAGAATGCCGTTGCCCAGCATGAAGGCAGGCATCAGCGGATCCTGATAGCGTAGTCCGTCTTCATAGAGCTGAACGAGGAATGACTGGCTGATCGGCTTCTTCAGGATCGTTTCCGAATATGGTCTTGTCTCAGGGTCTGCCTGAAGCGATACCATCGTATTCCGGTCAGAAAAGGAAAAAAGGGAGCGGGCTGCCTCCAGGCATTCATCGGCATCGACGTTGCCGAGCACGAAGAGATGGATCTCCGCCTGATCAATCAGTTCTTTCCAGGCAGCGGTGCATGCTTCATTTGTCACGCAGCAAAGTTCGCTTTCTGAGGGTAGGCATCGCTTCTTCATGGCACCGCCATATCGGAGAGAAGCTTCCTCGACAGCTGCAGCTGAAGGGTCATCGAGGGTCATGCGGACGGCAGTGATGGCTTTCTGAACGCATTCCTCAAAGAGATGCGATTCAAATAATCCGTTTTCAAGATACGGGCAGCAGGCATAATCCCTCAGCACTTCCATCTGCCTGTAAAGCAGGGAATCAGAAACATAATGGGAATCCGCAGTGCTGCAGGAGAATTCGAGCAAGTCAAGATTGCCGCGCGGATCTGAAGTCACGGATAAGGAAGCACCATAGAGATCATCAAGGCGCTTCTGCGTTTCCAGTTTCGTGCGGGAGGTATCGCATACTTCAGCAAGCAGGAACGAAAGCAGAAAATGTGCCGGACGCATCGTGCTTTCAAGCGGCAGGAAGAAATCCAGGTTCATGGTCACATCCTTGAATTTCTCTGTCGGGTGGATATGCAAGCTGCAGTTTTCTGAAAGTCTGAATGTCTGCATAAAAAAAGAGACCTCCATAGTCTCTTATTATAGCCATTCAGAGGGATTTGCGGAGTTCGTGCTGCTTCTCGCGCTCATTGTCCCGCTTTGCCTTCTGCAGGTCCTTGCTCCAGTGGCAGCTTCCGCCGCACGTGCCGCAGTCGCCGGCACACTTGATGAAGCCTCCTTTTCTGCGGATATAGCGGATATCAGCGATCACCAGTGCGACCACGACAGCCAGCACCAGGAATGTACTCAGATTCATGGATTTCACCTCCATCTGCCCCTACTATGACCGAAGGAAGTCCGAAAGTCAATTAGATTGCACTAACTATTTTCAACAGAATCAACGATCTGTCTCTGCAGGACGAAAAAAGGCCTGCCTGCCGGAAAGGCAGACAGACCAGGAACAGCCGTAGTTCAGATTGCACCGTATTTCTTCAGAAATTTCTCGATCTCCGTACCATGGATCTTCTTCAGGAGCTTATCAACGACCATCTTCTCCTTGAAATCCATCGGACGGTCGGTCAGTTTCTTTCCGTCGCCGAGAATGACGGATGCCCTGACAAGATCCCGGATGTCATATACGGATCCCCAGACTTCCGGAACGCCGCGATCGACGTGGCAGAGCGTGTAGACAGCTTCCATACCGGTGCGGATGGAGTACTCCGTCGTGAATACCGTATCACGCGGGGTCTCTGCAAACTGACCGAGGAAGGCCAGGTTCACGCTGCCCTCCGGCACGACCAGCGGACGGTCTCCGTATCTGCGCGGCTCGAAGAAGGAAGTGACGTACGGCATCATGCATGGCGTCGTATTGCAGGAATTGGCTGCCAGATCCATGATGTCATGTTCCGGGATGCCGATGTGATACAGCCACTCTGCGCAGAGTTCCATGCCCGTGCACTTGTACATCGGCTTCTTGATGTAATCTCCTTCTTCCTTCCAGCAGTTCAGTCCATAAACCCAGATCAGGCAATGGTCTTTCGGCTGCTCGACGAACTGGCCCTGGCGGTTGATGGTCCAGCTGATCAGCCAGGAAGAGTCCTTGGCAGTGACGATGCCGCCGGTGACGACTTTGCCGGAGAGCGGATCGCGGTGGCAGATCTTCTCGATGGCTTCAAGGATGCGGGGATCAGCGGTATCGACGGTCCAGGATTCCCAGCTGGTCTCCTGGATGGACGGGAAGAACTTATCCGGGTTGCCGAACGCCTTGTCCTGAGCAGCGAGCTTCTTCCAGAGTTCGATCGAAGGCCCTTCGCCATTCCTGCAGGTGACGACCGGAGCGTGGTTCTGGTCTCCGTAGGCAGAGTTATCGCCCTGGCAGCCGTTGGTCACGAAGACCAGATCATTCTCCGTGAGACTGATGGTCTTCTCTTCGCCGCCCTGCGTATAGACGATCTTCTGAGCAACCTTCTTCTCCGGGGTGCAGTTGACGCGGATGTCGGTGACAGTCGTGTCGTATTCGATCTTCACGCCGTGGTCAGTGAGGTATTTCACCATCGGCTTGATCATGGATTCATACTGGTTGTAGCGTGTGAATCTCAGCGCGGAGAGATCCGGCAGACCATCGATATGATGGATGTAGCGCTGCAGATACAGCTTCATCTCAAGAGCACTGTGCCATTTCTCGAAGGCAAACATCGTCTGCCAGTAGATCCAGAAATTCGTCTTGTAGAAGTCTTCATCGAAGACGTCATCAATCGTCTTGTCAGCCAGTTCTTCATCCGTCATCATGAACAGATGGAGCAGTTCTTTCTCTGCTTTCGGGTTCATGCCGTATTTCTTGTCGGTATGGGCATCCTGACCCTGCTTTTCGGTAACCCTGCAGAGCGAATAGTTCGGATCCTGCTTGTTGAGACGGTAGTATTCAGAGAAAATCGTTTCACCCGGATTGTCAATAGACGGAATGGAACGGAACAGATCCCACATGCATTCGAAGTGGTTGTCCATCTCTCTGCCGCCGCGCATGATGAAGCCGCGCTGCTTGTCATAGAAGCCATCGCAGGAGCCTCCGGCAATCGGGAGATGCTCGAAGAGCGTGATGTTCTCGCCTGGCATCTGCGCATCTCTGACCAGGAAGCAGGCCGCGGAAAGGCCGCCCAGACCGGTGCCGACGATGTAAGCGTGCTTCTGCTCGATTCCTTCCGGCTTATCCGGTACTGCAAATGCTTCATAGTTTCCGCTGGAATAATACATATTCTGTTTTTCCTCCTAAATTTGATCCGTACCCCTTTGCATCACTGGAGTACTTCGGATAGTTTCATCATAGATTTTTTCGACCACCGGTCAATTTACGCAAACCGTTTTCTGTCTGTTTTTATGACAGACCGGCCGATCTGTCAGATCACCGGAAAAAGAAAAAGCGGCTGAAGTGCTTTCAGCCGCACGTGTTTCTCAGTCGTTATCGTGAGAGGTCTGATTGTCTTTCTTGATGAATACTTCTCTTGGCTTGGATCCCTGGGCAGGACCGATAATGCCCTTTGCCTCCAGGAGATCGATCATGCGGGCAGCCCGGTTGTAGCCAATGCCGAAGCGCCGCTGCAGAAGCGAGGTCGAAGCTTTCTGAACATCGATGACGTAATCTTTGACTTCTTCATAGAGCGGATCTGCATCTTCGCCTGGCTTGCCGGTGAAGCTCTCTCCTTCGCCATCAACCTGATCGAGCAGGACGAAGGCATCGTCATACATCGGCACTGCTTCCGAAGAGACATATTCGGTGATGCGGCGGACTTCGTCATCGGTGACGAAGACGCCCTGCACACGGGTCGCATTGGCAGCGCCGATCGGCATGTACAGCATGTCGCCGTTGCCGAGCAGACGTTCTGCGCCGACATGGTCCAGAATCGTGCGCGAATCAATCCCCGAGGAGACCGCAAAGGCGATACGGCTCGGAATATTGGCTTTGATGATGCCGGTGATGACATCAGTAGACGGGCGCTGGGTCGCGATGATCAGATGGATGCCGGCAGCCCGGGCCAGCTGCGTGATACGCTGGATCGAGGTCTCGACTTCCTTACCTGCCACCGCCATAAGGTCGGCCATCTCATCGATGATGACGACGATATACGGCATTTTCTTCGGTTTCGGAGATCCGTCTTCCGGAGCCGGGCTGTTTTCGACCATCGTATTGAAACCCTGGATGTTGCGTACGCCTGCTTTCGAGAACATGTCATAGCGTTCGTCCATGATCCGGACGATGACCTTGAGGGCGTTATTTGCCTTCATCGGATCATTGATGACCGGACCGATCAGGTGCGGTACTTTCTGGTATGGAGTGAATTCAACTTTCTTCGGGTCGACAAGCAGCAGCTTGACTTCATCCGGCTTCGTCCTTAACAGGAAGGACGTGATGATTGCATTCATGCATACAGATTTTCCGGAACCGGTAGCACCCGCAATCAGGAGATGCGGCATCTTGTCGAGGCGGCAGGTGACGCAGTTTCCGAGCAGGTCCTTGCCGAGAATGAAGACGAGCGGCTGGCTCTGTTCCTTTTCCGGAATCTTCTGAATCAGCTCTTTCATCTTGACCGGGGTCGCGGTGACGTTCGGAATCTCGACGCCGACGGCATTATGGCCAGGGATCGGTGCTTCGATGCGGATATCGCGGACGGCCAGCTGCATCTTCAGGTCTTCCGTCAGATTCAGAATCCGGGATACTTTGACATTGGCTTCCGGACGGACTTCGAATTTCGTGACGGCAGGTCCGATATGGGTATCCATGAGCCTTGCTTCAATATCGAAGTTGCGCAGCACCTGGATCAGAAGCTCGCCTTTCTCGCGGGCTGCTTCGACATTCGGATCATCTTTGGGTCTCGGCGGAATCGGATCGAGAAGACTCAGCTTCGGCAGCCGGTACGGCTTCTTCGGCTTCGAACCTTCCGGGGTCTCCGGCACCTGCACGTCCGGATCTTCCGGATGGCGGACGGCCGGGGAGGCTTCCGGAATTTCTGCAGGAACCGGTTCCGGCTCAGGGTCGGGTTCAGGTTCAGGTTCTGGCACAGGCTCCGGCTCAGTGACCGGTTCTTCTGGTTTTTCTTCTTCCGGCTGTTCCTGATGATCGACGAGCTCATCGACGGTCATGAAGATGGAACGAGGTGTTTCTTCTTCCTGCGGTTCCGGATGATCTTCCGGTTCGCCTTCATCGGCACGGATACCGAACGCGGAAGGCTCCGGCTGCTGGTTTCTCAGATTCTGGAATGGCAGCGTATAGGGATCCGGTTCCGGCTCGGGTTCTTTTTCCTGAATCGGGCGGACCGGTTCCCGGACTGGCTCTTCCGGTTCTTCGGCAGGATCTGCTGACAGCATCTTCACGGATGGCTGAGAAGAGCTTAGCGAAGCAGGACGGGGTTCGGAAGGAGCTTCGATGGGTTCTTCCTCTTCTTCGTCTTCTTCTGGTTCTTCTTCATTGTTTCCGTCATCCTGAGGAGTTCTGAAATAGTCGGCAATCGTTGCGAATGCCTGCTTGTATACTTCCAGATTCACAAGCAGCAGCGCTGCGATGACAAACAGCACGACGATGATCAGAACGGTTCCGGACCGATCGACCAGCAGCGTCGTGATGCTTAGCAGCAGTGCACCGAAGATGCCGCCTCCGGCTTCAATCGCCGGATCGCTCGAAAAGAACGACTGCACGTTCAGGGCATACTGCTTCAGAATCTCAAAACCGCGCAGGTCTGCTTCTGTGTCCGCATATGAACACCATAAAAGCAGTGCGCATACGATCAGCAGCACCGCAGCCGGATTGCGGCTGGAGGTATTGCCGCTGCGGCGGTTGATCATCGTGATCAGAATCTGCACGACGACCACCCCCATCATGATGAAATAGAACCGGCCGAACAGAAAACGGCAAAGCCTGCTCAGAAAGACGCCGACCACGCCCATCTGCATGTAGGCAATGATGGCAATCGCTCCGAGCAGGACGATTTCAATCCATTCTTTGAGTTCCTGATCTTTCGCTTCTTCGGCTTTTGTCTTGCGTCTGCTGGCTGATTTAACTGTCTTCTTTCCGGATTTCTTCTTATTTGATGACACGTTAATCCCCCTTGATCAGATGACTGTCAGTCCTTGGTGTTGATCTCCACGATCGCCGGCAGGATCATCGGCTTCTTGCCGGTTTCCTTCATGACATAGCGGGCGATCTTCTCGCGGGCTGCAGCACGGCACTCCAGATTGTCATAAGTTCCGTCCTTGGCTGCCTGATTGATCACGCTTTCCATGATATTCCCGATCTCCTTGATGATGTAATCAGCATCTTTCAGGTAGATGACGCCGCGGCTCTGCACATCCGGACCGCCGATGATTTCCTTCGTGGTGTGATTGACGACGACGCCGACAATGATCGCACCGTCGGTGCTGAGCGTCTCGCGGTCTTTCAGCACCATGCCGCTGGCATCGAGATTCTCGGTGCCGTCGACGAGCACGTCAGCGCTTTCGACTTCATCGAAGCGCTTGCTGAGCTGACCATTCTCGATCGTTGCCGCCTGGCCGTTGCCGAGCACGATGATGTTGTTGGCCGGGTAGCCCATATCCAGCGCGATATTCGCATTTGAGATGAGCTGGCGGTATTCGCCTTTGACCGGAATGTAATACTGCGGGTTGAGCAGATAGATCATCATCTTCAGATCTTCGATGGACGCATGCATGGAATACGTGCGCTTGGAATCAATCGCATGCACATTGGCAGTCTCCTTGTAGAGATCGTCTTCCATCGAGGATTCCTCGCGCTCCGTGCCTGGAACGGCAGGAGAAGCGATGATGACGGTATCGGTCGGGCGCAGCTGGACAAGCTCGTCTTCACGGCTGGCGATCTTATGAACCTTGCGGAAGATCGTGCTGCCGGTGCCGCCGCAGATGATCACGACATTGTCCATGTCGTTGGAGAAGTTCTGCGGAGCGATATCGAGACCGGCCGGAATACGGTAGTAGTCCAGAGCAGCCATATCCTTCATCAGATTGCGCAGTTCATCATCATAGATCATGATCTTGCGGTTGAACTTGTAGGCCATCTCGATGACTTCGATGACCCGGTAAAGGTTCTGGCTGTAGGTCGTGACGATGATTCTGCCCTTGGCATCTTCGAAATACGGCTCGATCAGATTCGTGATCCGATGATGCGGGCTGCTGTGGCCTTCTCTGGTGGAGCCGACGGATTCTGCCATCAGGGCAAGAATACCCTTCTGGCCCAGTTCCGTGACATCCATCATGTCGAACTTGAAGGCATCGTTCTTCACATCGTAGTCCACGATGAATTCAGAGGTATAGACGACATAGCCGTCTTCCGTGCGGATCGCCACGCCGAATCCGTCAGCGATGGACTGCGTGGTTCCGAAGGTGCGGATTTCGGTGCTGCCGATCTTGAATGTCGAATTGCGGCGGACCCGGTGGACCTGAACATCCTTGATGCCTTCTCTGCGAGCCATGCGCTCGAACATGCGGGCAGTCAGCGGTGCCATGTAGATCGGGGCCTTTACCTGCTTGCACAGATCCGGCAGAGCGCCCATCACATCATCATGGCCATGGGTGATGAAGATGCCCTTGATCCGCTTCTGATTCTTCATGAGATAATTGAAATCCGGGATGATCATCTCGACTCCCAGATTCTCATCATTCGGGTATCTCAGCCCGCATTCAATCACGAAAATATCGTCGTTGTTTTCAACGACATACATGTTCTTGCCGTCTTCGTCAAGACCTCCGAGGGCAAAAATACGTACTTTACTCATAATTAATGATCCTCCTGACTATGATTCTCTCTGCTTTATTATACGCGGAAATTCCCGGCTGGCTCAATGCGTGATTTCAGAGTGCCTCGCCATACAGGCTGAAGCTGCGTGCTTCCGTGATCTTCACGTCGCAGATCTCGCCTGCCTGGATTCCGTTTCCGGTGAAGTTGACCAGACGGTTTTCTTCGCTGTAGCCGCAGAGCACGTTCTCATTTTTCTTCGAAGGGCCGTCGCACAGCACCTTCAGAGTCTTCCCGACAGCTGCTTCGTTATTCTCTCTGGCGTATTTTCCGATCCGCTCATTCAGAATCTGCAGGCGTTCCTTCTTCACGGAAAGCGGGACATTGTCTTCCATGGCGGCTGCCGGAGTGCCTTCTCTTGGACTGTAGACGAACGTGAACGCACTGTCGAAATGACAATAGTCGACAAGGTCCAGCGTCTCCTGGAACTGTTCATCGGTTTCGCCCGGGAAGCCGACGATCAGGTCCGTCGTGAACGTGAGATCCGGAATCCGTGCTTTCATGTCATCGAAGAGTTTCCGGAAATGCTCTGCCGTGTAGCCGCGGTTCATGCGCTTCAGAATCTCGTCACAACCGCTCTGCACCGGCAGATGAAGAGCCGGCATGATATTCGGGCAGTCGCGCATCGCATCGATCGTCGTCACCGAATAGTCGCGCGGGTGGCTCGAATAGAAGCGGATCCGGTCGATGCCGGTCTCGCTGACCTTACGCAATAGATGCGTGAAGCCATCTTCCATGCCGAGATCTTTTCCGTAGGCATTGACATTCTGGCCGAGCAGCGTGACTTCTTTCCCGCCGCGTTCCTTCAGCTGCCTGGTTTCCTCGATGATGTACGACTCGAGGCGGCTGCGCTCCCGGCCGCGGGTATAAGGGACGATGCAGTACGTGCAGAACTTGTTGCAGCCGTACATGATGTTGACAAAGCCCTTCCATGGATGCGAGCGGTGCACTGGCAGATTCTCGATGACGGAGCCTTCATTGCTCGTAACCTCAATGGTCCTCTTCCCGTTCATCGCCTCTTCGAGAAGATCCGGGAATCTTGCGATGTTATGCGTTCCGAAGACGAGATCCACCTGCGGATAGTTCCGGATCAGGTCTTTCACGATGCCTTCTTCCTGGGCCATGCAGCCGCAGAGGGCGAAGATCTTGTCCGGGTGTGCTTCCTTGAACGGACGGAGACTGCCGATCTCGCCGAGCACATGTTCTTCGGCGGCGTGGCGGACGGCACACGTATTGAAAATCGTGAGGTCTGCGTCTTCATAGCCTTCGGCCGGCTGAAAGCCCATCTCCTCAAGCATGCCGCTCAGGGTTTCCCCGTCTCTGACATTTGCCTGGCATCCGTAGGTACGGATGAAATAAGTCTTCCCGTTTCCGAGATTCTTCTGTTCGGATTTCAGTTCAAAAACCGATCTTCCGGCCGGATTGCTGCGTCTTCCTTCTGCCTTGTGATCAGGCAGGATATATTCCTGTTTATTCATTGCCGATTCATTATAACTTGAACATGCCATCAGAAAAAGCAGAAAGTATGTTCCTTCCTGCTTCCTCTTAGAAAAAGCCGGCGGACCGGCTTTTCTGTTTCTGATGCTTACTTCTCAGAGATTGCACCTACCGGGCAGGTCCCGATGCAGGTATGGCAGTCGATGCAGGTAGCCTCATCGCACTGAGACTTGCCATTCTCATCAAGAGAAAGAGCGGTTACCGGGCAGACACCTGTGCAGGCGCCGCAGCCGATGCATACATCCTTATCTACTGTAACTGGCATGTTCTGATTAACCTCCTGTAGAAGCATTATATCATCGGATTGTTAGCTTAGGAACCAATTACGAAAACATTTCGGGAAAACCAAGCCCCGCAGAATGGAAAGAAGTTTCATCGGTCTTCGGAAACAGAAGATATGAATTAGCTAAATCTAACTCCTGAATTATTGTAATTGATCCCCTTCCGGGAAGCAACCCTCTTTTCCAAACAGAAAACGCCCTTAAGGGCGTTCCTGGATTCTTCTGATTGCAATTGCACGATTGGTGCTTTCATCGATCGTGATGAGTACGCCGCAGATCATGGCCGGCTCTTCGGAAGGCGTGTAGCGCGTGGCTTCCTGATGTACCGAGCGAGCTATGACTTCATTGACATCGCGGCCGAGGATGCTGTGATAGGATCCGCACATGCCGGCATCGCTCAGATAAGCGCAGCCGTCCAGAATCTGCTCATCCGCAGTCTGCACATGCGTGTGCGTGCCGATGACGGCAGTCAGGCGATCATGGAACACATAGAAGAACAGTTCTTTCTCGCTGGTAGCTTCCGCATGCAGGTCGACGAAGATGATGTCTGCAGACAGATTCTTCAGAATGCGGTCCATGACTGTGATCGGGCTTTCGGTCGCACAGTCCATGAACACGCTGCCAAGCAGGTTCACGACGGCAAGGCGTTTGCCCTTCACGGTTCTCACCGTGACAGCAGAACCCCGATCGAGCGGTTCCAGATTGGCCGGACGGATCAGGTCCGGGCATTCCTCCATATGAAGCAGAATCTCGTTTTTCGAAAATGCGTGATTGCCGAGCGTGATGACATCTGCGCCTGCAGCAGTCAGAGAATGGCAGATCCGGCTGGTGATTCCTTTGCCATGGGCACTGTTTTCGCCGTTGACAATCGTGAAGTCAGCCTGGACTTCCTGCTTCAGAGACGGCAGCCGTTTCAGCACTGCTTCTCTTCCGCTTCTGCCTGTCACATCTCCGAGAAACAGAATATTCATAACTGCTTACTGTGCAATTTCCTGAGCACGGACTTCACGGATTACCGTGACTTTGATCTGACCCGGATAAGTCAGCTCATTCTCAATCCGGTCTTTGATATCATGAGCGATCTTGACCATGCGCTCATCATTGACTTTCGCCGGTTCTACCATGACGCGCAGCTCACGCCCTGCCTGAATCGCAAAAGCCGTCTTGACGCCATCATAGCTGGAAGCGATCTTCTCCAGCTGTTCAAGACGCTGGATGTAGTTCTCCATCGATTCATAGCGGGCTCCAGGTCTGGCGGCACTGAGCGTATCCGCAGCAGCGACGAGGACAGCAATGATATCATCGGCAGGCTTATCGCCATGATGAGATTCGATGGCATTGACGACAATGGCATTCTCACCGTACTTCCTGGCAGCCTTGGCACCCAGTTCAACATGGGAGCCTTCCTGCTCGAAGTCGATGGCTTTGCCGATGTCATGGAGCAGTCCGGCCCGCTTTGCCAGCTGCTGGTTCAGGCCGAGCTCAGCTGCCATGATGCCGGCAAATGTTGCGACTTCCATGGAATGCTCGAGCACGTTCTGGCCATAGCTGTAGCGGTAGCGGAGCTTGCCGACGAGTTTCGTCAGTTCGCGGTTGAGGCGGTTGATGCCGAGCTTGAAGACGGCTTCATCGCCAATCTTCATGATCGTCTCATCAAGTTCCTTCGTCACCTTGGCAACGACTTCCTCGATGCGGCCCGGCTGAATGCGGCCGTCCTTCATCAGGATCTCGAGGGACTGGCGGGCAATCTCGCGGCGGATCGGGTCGAAGCAGGATACCGTGATGGCATCCGGCGTGTCGTCGATGATCAGATCGACGCCAGTTGCCTGCTCGATCGCCTTGATGTTGCGGCCTTCTCTGCCGATAATGCGGCCTTTCATGTCTTCATTCGGAAGGGTCACGACGGATACGGTCCGGTCGATGACTTCTTCCTGCGAATAGCGCTGAATTGCAGTAGCGATGATGTTGCGGGCATTGTCTGCTGCTTTTTCCTGAGCAAGTTCATCCTGCTCATGCAGATATGCGGCAACGTCTTTCTCGCTCTTCTTGGCAACTGCGTCCATCAGTTCTTTCTTGGCGTCTTCGACGCTCAGGTTTGCAGCTCTTTCCAGAACTGAGATCTGCTGGTCAATCTTGGCCTGCAGGTCTTCTTCCATCTTGCTGAGGTTTGCTAGTTTGTCATCTGCCTGTCTGTTTTTCTCATCCAGTTTCTTTTCCTTGGCATTCAGATTCTCTTCACGGAAGTTCAGATTGTCTTCGCGGCGGAGCAGTTTGTTTTCGGTCTGCTGAACCTTGTCTTTCTGGCTCTTCAGTTCCTTTTCTGCCTGCTGTTTCATCTCAAAGATCTGCTGCTTGCCTTCGATCTCTGCCTGACGGACAGTGGTCTCTGCTTTTGCATTAGCTTCTTCGAGAATGGACTTGGACTTGGCAACAGCCTGATCGAGGCCTGCCTTGTTCGAAATCTTCATGATGACGATTCCGATCACAACACCAGCAACTACGGCAATTATGGAGATTAAAAATGTATTCATGCTTTCCTCCATTTTCACTGTAATCTGAGAATTTCTCTCAACGCTGATTATATACTGAATGGCAGGGCTTTCACAAGGCTGAAGTATCCGTCCGTTCTGGCAAGTACCCCATTAAGAAAACAGTATCTCCTGTCTCAGAAATACTGTTTTACCTGGATTATTCTGCTTTTTCTGCGGGTGCTTCTTCCGCAGCCTGCTCCGGTTTCGGAAATAGTTTTTCCTTCACGGCGGCCGTGATTTCCGCATCGACTTCCGGATGAGCTTTCAGATAGTCCCGCACCGCTGCGAAGCCCTGGCCGATCTTCTCGCCCTTATAGGAGAACCAGGCACCGGACTTCTCGATGATGTCCTGCTCCACCGCAAGGTTGATGACTTCATCGACATGGGAGATGCCCTCGCCGAAGATCATGTTGACGACCGCAGTCTTGAATGGCGGTGCCACCTTGTTCTTGACGACTTTGATCTTGACGACGTTGCCGATCGCTTCGCCGCCGTTCTTGAGCGTTTCGGATCTGCGGACATCGAGGCGGACCGAAGCATAGAACTTCAGAGCTCTGCCGCCCGGAGTGGTCTCCGGATTGCCGAACATGATGCCGACTTTCTCACGCAGCTGGTTGATGAAGATGGCCGTGCAGTTAGAACGGTTCATGACGCCGGCCAGCTTGCGCATGGCTTTGGACATCAGGCGGGCCTGCAGACCGACGGAGCTGTCGCTCATCTCGCCGTCGAGTTCGGCCTGCGGAACCAGGGCTGCGACCGAGTCGATGACGACCAGGTCGATCGCACCGGACTTGATCAGAACTTCGGTGATTTCCAATGCCTGTTCGCCGGAATCCGGCTGGGACAGAATCAGCTCATCGATATCGACGCCGAGTTTCTTCGCATAGAGCGGATCGATGGCATTTTCAGCATCGATGAAGGCACAGCGTCCGCCTTCTTTCTGGCATTCGGCAATGGCATGCAGCGCCAGGGTGGTCTTGCCAGAAGATTCCGGACCGTAGATTTCGATGATGCGTCCTTTCGGATAGCCGCCGATGCCGAGGGCGGCATCCAGAGCGAGGCTGCCGGAAGGAATGGCATCGACGGAAACATCGGCGCGATCGCCTAAGCGCATGATCGAGCCTTTTCCGTATTCTTTTTCAATTGCCTTGAGGGCATCCTGGAGCAGCTGATCCTTCTTGGAATCTGCTGCGGGCTTTTCTTTGCTTGCAGTCATGTATTTTTCTCCTTGTGCTTATTACATAGCAGGAAAACTTCCGATTCCCCGCAATGGATCAGATGGACTCCATGATATCGCCCTTGAGCTGGCTGAAATAGCTGACTCCGCTGGCAAAGCTCACAAATGCGCTGAACCAGATCATGATATCGGTGACCGGAAGGCCCCAGATCTCAAACGGCAGGTTGTTGAGCAGAACAAGAGCGATGGAAACCATCTGCAGGACCGTCTTCAGCTTGCCGAGCATCTGGGCAGCGACAACCTTGCCGTTGGAAGCGGCGATCATGCGGCAGCCATCGACGACGATATCACGGCAGACCATGATGATGACCGGGACAACCGGAATCAGCCCTCTGGACGAGAACATCAGAAACATGGTCGTCGTCAGCATCTTGTCGGCGATCGGGTCGGCGAATTTGCCGAACGTCGTCTGCATGTTGCGTTTTCTTGCAATCTGGCCGTCAAAGTAATCGGTGATGGCCGCAACAAGGTAGATGATTAGGCAGATGAGGTTGATGATGGAAAGATCAACTCCGCCGATGGTCAGCACGCCTGGTTCAATGCCGAACTGGGCATATGGAAACAGATAGACCAGAACCACGATCGGAATGAGAATGATGCGGAATATTGTCAGTCTATTGGGAAGATTCATGCAATTTCTCCTTTTTCACTACCTAATGAGTATAGCACAAGCCGATAGTTTTTCAGATCGGAATGATTTATGCACGGATTTTTTACGGTTTCATGTCATATGGTGCATTCTGTGAAGCATTCTGCGCAGAACGGGAATGATACAGGAATCAGGATTCCGGGAAGCCGCTGCAGATCATCCTTCTTTATGGAAGCTTCCGAATCTTTCCTGGAACCTCTGGAGCACGGCTGTTTCATAACTTCGGCTGTTTCAGAAATCAGTTTTGATGCCATGTCATATCCGGATAGAAAAAGAGGAGATTGCTCTCCTCTCTGGAATTTCACACTCTGTAAGCCATGTTCTGTCTCCGGTCGCCCGGATGGCAGCCATTTATCTGAGCCTTGCGGCTCCTCCCTTCTGGCTTCGTTTTGCTTCGGGGAGTTCTCCTACCAAATTTGGATTTCTCGCTTGCGGGGCTTATCGCGTTCCACCCGGTCGGTTTCCCGCCGGCTTCGTCACTGTGACGCTTTATGGAACCTCACCATGGGACTAGCCTTTAGGATCGGTTCCGCCGTCAGCCATAGGCTGCCTGGCCTTATTGATTGGACCAGCACAATCACTACCGCCATCACAGGCGGTGCGAGCATGGACTTTCCTCTGGCTTGTGCCAGCGGCTGCCCGGATGTGAAATTCACTGCTGCTTGTTCTGATTCTGTTTGAAGACCTGCTCTTCGAGTCTTGACAGACGTTTCAGGATATCGACGTTGGCAGCGCCCTGGCTGGCCGGGGTCGGATTTGCCTCGAGCGCCTTGGTTCTGCCTTCCTCTTCAATCAGCTTTGCACGGAGTGAAGCGTTGGTGCGTTCCAGTTCAGCAATCTTGGCGTTCAGTTCTTCTTCCTGCTGCTGGAAAGACTGATAGTCCTCGATGACCATATCCAGGAATGAATCCACTTCAGCGGCACTATAGCCCTTGAAGTCAATATCAAACTGCTTGTCAAGAATTGTCTGAATATCCAGATTCAACTTTTCCGACATTTTCCTACGCTCCCTGCGGTCTTATTATGGCAGAGTCATTTCCCGGAATCAAGCACGCTTCCTTATTGATTGACGGAAAGGTATAATACTTTTTATGTCGTGTGAGGTCGCTGATGGTTAACTATCCCGATGGAAGAAAAGCTGCTGCTTCGGTGCAGGCAAGAGAGTCTGCTGCGCATCGGGGCATGGAGCTGGAAGCAGAGATCAACCAGACCAATCAGTACTATCTGCAGCAGGACCTTGCCGTCATCCATAAGAAGCCGACACCGGTGACGATCGTGCATGTGGACTATCCGCAGCGCAGTGCCGCGAAGATCACAGAAGCCTACTTCAAGATTCCAAGCACCACCGATTATAACGGCATCTACAAGGCAAAGTATCTGGACTTCGAAGCGAAAGACTGCCAGTCGAAGACGTCGTTCCCGATCAAGTCGATTCATGCTCATCAGGTGAAGCATCTGGATGCAGTGACAAGACATGGGGGAATTGCCTTCGTGATTGTGCGCTTCACGGCGTATGGAGAAACGTATTATGTCGTTGCGCAGAAGATGTCGGACTATATCCGCACCTGTGGCAGAAGTTCGATTCCGTATGCCTGGTTCCAGCAGAACGGATACCTGATTCCGTATAACTATGTCAAGCCGGTAGACTATCTGAAGATTGTCGACCGGCTGTACTTCAAGGAGAGTGTATGAGCAGATCCCGCAGCAGTTCTTCAAAGCATCGCAGAAAGCTGAATGCGCTGAATATCTGGACGATGATCCTGCTGATCCTCGTGATTGCAGAGATCATCACGGCAATATTCGGTCTGCATCTGGTCAATTCGATGCTGGCAGATAAGCCGCAGCTTTCAGTAGATGACTTCTTTTCCCAGGAGTCGAGTCACATCTATGACAAAGATGGAAATCTCATCGCAGACGTCGGCACGCAGCTGCGTGAGAACGTGACGTATAACGAAATTTCAGAATCTCTGATCGATGCGTTCGTATCCGTGGAAGATTCCCGGTATTTCGTGCATGACGGGTTCGACCTGCCGCGGTTCACGAAGGCAGCGATCGAAAACGTCCGCAGCAAGCTCACGGGTTCCGGGGGCTTGCAGGGAGGTTCCACCTTCACGATGCAGCTGGTCAAGCTGACCTATTTCACGAATGATGAGACCGGGCAGACGAATGATCAGTCGATATCCTATAAGATCCAGCAGATTGCCTTAGCCAAGGAGCTGGAGCAGCAGGCCGACAAGAAGCAGATCTTCGAGATGTATCTGAACAAGATGAACTTCGGCGGAACCGGCAATATCCGCGGCATCGAGAAGGCTTCTCAGTATTATTACGGCAAGCATGCAGGCGAGCTGAATCTGGCCGAAGCAGCGATGCTGGCTGGCGTCATCAACAGTCCCTACTACTATGATCCGCATAACTTTCTTGATTATGCAACAAGCCGAAGAAATACCGTACTCTACCTGATGAAGCGTCATGGCTACATCACCGAGCAGGAATACAAGCTTGCCTGCATGGTCAAAGTCGAGAATACCCTCATAGATCCGAGCACAACCAGTACTGGCAGCACGTATGCATACCAGGCATACATCGATACGGTCATCAAGGAAGCAGAGCAGCTGACGGGTCAGGATCCTCTGAATACCGCCATGGAGATCTACACGTGCATGGATCCGGCCGTGCAGACGGTCATGGATGATATCCAGGCCGGCAATCGCGAGGAAGTGCAGTTCCCGGATGATCTGATGGAGATGGGCGCAATCTGCGAGAACAACCAGACTGGTGAAGTGATTGCGATTGCCGGTGGCAGAAACTACGGCAGAGGCGGATCGATGCTGCTGAACCATGCAACCGATCAGTACAAGCAGCCTGGTTCTTCGGTCAAGCCATTTCTGGATTATGCCCTGGCCTTTGAGTATCTGGGCTGGGCAACGAGCCATGTCGTGACAGATAAGCCGATTTCCTATACCGGCACGAATCTCGTGATCCGCAATGCCAACGGGGTCTACCATGGCCAGGTCACGCTGGACTATGCAATTGCGGCTTCGCTGAATACGCCTGCGATCCAGGCACTTCAGGAGGTCATTGATAAAGTCGGCTATGATACAGTAACCAATTACATCACTTCGCTCGGATTCTCCCAGGTGAGTGCAGATAACTTCGATCTCGGATTTGCGATCGGCGGTTCCAACTTCACCTGTTCGCCAGAAGAACTGGCAGCGGCACATGCGATCCTGATGAATGGCGGCAACTACATCAAGCCGCATACGATCACGAAGATTGAGTACCGCTCCGGAAATACAGATCCGTTAGTGCCGGAGTATACCGCGACGAATGTGCTTTCTCCGCAGGCTTCTTATCTTGCGGCTCAGCTGATGTATACGGCGATTCATGGCGGGGTCTACAACTATCTGCAGATTCTCGAGCGCAGCTATGCAACGTATGGCAAGACCGGAACGACAGACTGGGGCTCTGAAGGTCTTCAGTACAACATTCCGGAAGGCGCGATGAAAGATAAGTGGATGGTGTGCGATACCACCCAGTACACGATCGTGACCTGGATCGGCTATGAGAAAGGTGTCAAGGATGCGGGGACCTATATTGATACGGCAAAGTCTCAGCTGAACATTCCGGGCAATATCTGCTCTCTGATCCTTGATGCAGCAACCGGCGATTCACAGCCAGCAGAACTTGCTCAGCCGGATGGCATCTCGACGATCACGCATATTCTCGGAACCTTCCCATATGCCTCCCCGGTCGACGGCATGGACCCTGCTCTGATCACGACCGGCAAGATCAAGAGCGAATATGCGACGCTTGCAGATCCGCAAGCTGCAGACAGCGTGGATAATCTGGATTCCTTCCAGGCAGAGCTTCAGGATGATGGCAGCGTGCATCTGACCTGGGCCGCTTATCCGGATCCGGACAAGCTGCAGGTCGCAGATTCCACGATGGATATCAGCCTGTATGATGCAGATGGCAATGTCCTGGTCGCCGCAACCGGAACAAGACTGTTCGACTGGAGCTGGGTCTATGGACCGATCCGCTATAAAGCAAGGATCAGCCAGAATGGTGCTGTGGTCGGTGAGATCACAAGCGAAACCGAGGATACCACTGCTTCAGATCTGAGTCTGGCACCGGATACGGATACCGAAGCCTGCGGCTATTATGGCTATGAGTCTTCAGATGGTTCTTCCAATGAAGTATGTGTTACCTTCCATACTCCGAAAGAAGAAGAACCGGAACCTGACGCAACACCAGCCGCTGCCCCTGCCCAGGATTCCGGCAATCAGAATAACAGCAGTTCCGGCAGTGAAAACCAGGAAGATAATCAGAATTCTTCGGGCAGCAATCAGAACAGCAATGAGAATACCAGCAACGGTACCGGCGGAGACTTCTGGCCTTATGATTTCTTCTCCTATTACTGGCAGGAAAATCAGCACTGAGCACTAGCGTCTGGACGAACAGAATCAAGAAATACCTGAAAGAGCTCCGTCATTGCATGCACATGCACGCAATGGCGGAGCTTTCTTCTGGCGCTTGGATAGAGCTTTGCGAGTATTCATAGGAGATGCAGAAAGCCGTCCGGTTTCCCGGGCGGCTGACTGGTTCTCAGAAGTCTCTTCGGATCATTTCCTGCACTTCTGTGCAGATTTTCTGAAGTCCGCATGCAGAGCAGTCAGTCGGCATCGTGCCGGTCAGATGATCCAGAGCTCTGGTAATGCCATCTGCCTGGGCAGCAGTCTTCTGCAGCGAAGCATAGCAAAACGACGGATCGGTGATGAAGATCATGCGGACAGATGCGACGCATGGAACCTGATGATAAGCGTTCAGAAACATCTTTCCGATCGGAGCAAACGAAAGTCCTTCGCGCAGTGCATGAGTGCTGATGCGTACCTGTTCCCGCTGCTTTCTGGCCGAAATCTGCATCATGAATCCTTCCGGATTGATGCGGTAGCGGCTGTAATCAATCTTCCTCAGATTCTGATACAGGGTCTGCCCCTCTCCGCATTGTTCTTCTTTCAGCCCGATCATCGCGATCCGGGCATAGGAACAATCAGAATGAAGTTCATTGAGATCCTTGCCGGCCAGAAACACCTGGTCATCCGGGATGTCAGAAGCGTCCGCATAGACGATCAGGCCGACGGAGGGATGATTTCCTCCGCCCAGCTCATAGGCAGTGTCTTCCTGAAAGATGATCTGGTCCCGGCCAGCTTCCTTCCAGGAAACATCAGGCACCTCAAGTTCCTTCAATCGGACGCTTTTCAGAAGCGCATCAATCTGATCAATGCATGCCTGGTATAATTCCATCACAGCTTCCTGGTGCGCGGACGGCTGTCATAGTGCTTCTGCAGCAGCGGCATGACCTTGCTGGCAGCCTTCATATCCAGGTTTTCAAAGTAGACGATAAACGTCACGAGAAAGAACACACCCGTCACGATTGCGAGAATGCGCAGCACTTTTCCGATCGTCTTCATGCTCTTGCACCTGCTCTTCCTTTCTGGCGGGCAAATTCAGCTGCACCAAGGGCTCCCATCAGCTGAGGATCGATTGGCAGATCGATGACCTTGATGCGCAGCACTTTCTCAATTGCCTGCTTAAGGCCTTCATTCTTTGCACATCCTCCAGTCAGGGTAATGCGATCTGAGGCACCTGCTTTCTTGGCCATGACAAAGCATCTCTTGGCAACAGAATTCTCAATGCCTGCAGCGATTTCATCCATCGGTTTTCCTTCTCCGACCAGGGAGATGACTTCTGATTCCGCAAAAACCGTGCACTGAGCCGTAATCGGAATGACATTCTTTGCATTCAGAGACAGCTTCGAGAATTCGCTGAGATCCATTTCAAACGCTCTGGCCATCGCCTCGAAGAATCTGCCGGTTCCAGCTGCGCATTTGTCATTCATCGCAAAGTTCAGTACCGTTCCATCACGGTCTACCGCAATGCCCTTGACGTCCTGTCCGCCGATATCGATGATGGCCCGCACGCTCGGATCTGCCACATGCACTCCCATGGCATGGCAGGAAATCTCAGAGATATTCTCGTCGGCAAACGGAACTTTATTGCGGCCGTAGCCAGTTCCGACCAGATATGCAAGATCCTTGGCACTGTGAAGCTCTGGTACTCTGGCAATTGCCTGATCCAGGGCATCCTGCGCACTCAGCACGGAATTGATCCGGCTGCGCAGGGTCACATCAGAAACCATCTTTCCGTTTTCATCCAGGATGACGCACTTCGTATAAGTGCTGCCGGAATCACATCCGCCATAATATTTCACAATCACTTCCCCCCTTCTTACCACGACTTTCCATCATCAATGATTTCCAGAGACGGGTCCACTGGTTCTTCCCGCATCACTGTGCGCATATACCGGTTGACATCATCTCTCAGACTCTGGCGAGGCACTACCCGCGGATCCATGAGATCATGGTTGACCCAGACCAGCCGGACTCCGTTTTCTCTTGCCCGCTCTTCAAACATGCCATGCATGCCATCCAGCGCCTTGCAGGAGATGTGCTCCCAGAGAATCACCATATCTGCATTGAAATACCTGCAGTATCTCCAGAGATCATCCAGAAGCACTTCATAGCCGCCATGGGTATGGTTGCGCATGACCATCTCTTCATAAAGACGAGCCAGGTCATACGGCATCTGTTCCTTGTCATTTTCAGAAAGCTGATCCAGATAGACCAAAGAAAGCATATCCACAAGCGGAAGAATGCCCCAGCAGTTCTGCAGCCATGGCAGGAAGTCTGTATAATACTGTGCCTGCACGCCCCAGACAATTGCCCGATGACGGTATTCCTTGCAGACTTTCTCTTTCTTCCGGAATGCCTTCTCGGCAAGCTTCGTGATCTTGCGATCTGCATCCACAAAGGCCTGGACTCTTCCGGAAACAGCCATATAAGTCGTCTCTGCATACAGCGCAAGATTTGCACCGATTACCTGCGGATAGTCTGTCCGGCTCATTTCCATCCAGCCGACCCGGTGCCTGGTTTCTTCATTGAAGCGTCTGATATTAGTCCAGTAGGCATCCCAGTCCCATTTTTCACCGGTATTGTCTTCAATGAACTTGATCGCATTGCGGATCTCCTGGGCCGCATACTCCTGTACGCCGTCTTCCGTGTGGCGCAGCGGGGCAGCAATCTGGAAAACCGGAATCCCGTTTTCTGCAAACCTTCTTGCCTGAATGCCATTTCCCATCAGAGACCCATCGCAGGTCGTATTGCACTGAACCGCACAGGCACCATAAACCGGCATGTCATCATCGATGACCACGCCGGACTCGGCGGCCGGCATCGGGCACACATCACCTGGCATTCCCATCTCCTGAATCACGTCCAGATAATGGGTAACTCCCTCGCCTCTGAGCAATCCGCCGATATAGACACTGGCAAGCTCCCAGCTGGCAATCTTCAGATTCGGAAAACCAGCCATGATCGTCTGCATCGCATTTTCATCCAGAATGACAATCTTCTTGGAAAGCTCCTGATCATTGCCGCAGTTCTTGTCCGCCCGAAACAGCGTCGTCAGGAACGAAGCCGCATCCATTGCGATCAGGTCATATTCCGTATGCGCAATTTTCAGATGCGTTCCGCGCAGCCCGGCGGTATGGCGGTCGATCATCATCGGAACCGCCAGATAGTTGCTCATCCACCGATAGCGCAGAAACCCCTTGATATTATCGGGATGCGTCATGAACTTCGCCAGAACGCCCATCGTCTTCAGCCAGCAGGAATAGTCATACAGGGTATCCTTTACCCCTCTCCATTCCCTTCTCTTTCTGACCTCGCCGCCAGAATAGAGACTGCCCAGTTTTTCGCTGCCAAGCTTTGCGCCCATTATCTGCGCCCTCCCTGGATCTTCTTGATCTCCATGCTTTCAACAAATGCCTGCACTCTCGTGCGGATCTGTCCTGAATTGCCCACCGCATAAGGACGATCGATCGTCAGAACCGGGTATCCGTATTCTTCTCTCAGAATATAGGAACCTGTCATGCGTTCATAAGCCCACGGATCGCAGAACTTCATCTGCTCGAAGATGATTCCATCGGCATGGTAGTCATCCGCAATTTCCTTGACATATGCCTTGCGGCGATTGATCTTTTCCAGATTCATCTGCCGCGGACATACGCTGTCATGCATGTAGTGCGCGCAGATCTGCGTCAAGACATCTTCTCCTTCTTTCAGATCAATCCGATGTCTCCCCGGCAGCGAGCCATAGCAGAACCGATCTGCTACCACGAGCGCTCCGCTGTCTTCGATCAGCTTGATCATGTCCACATCATCAATTTCAGATCCGACTACTTCAACCCTTGCCCGGAAATGGTTCTTCTCATCCGGAACCCGGTTTCTGATTTCTTCCAGGGTCTCTTCCAGATATCCCAGAATCAGATCCTTCGGGCACACATAAGTAGCCATGCAGATAATATGGAACTCATAGCCCGTGATTCTCGGATTCTCTTCCTTGCGGAATTCTCCGATGGCATTGATCACATCGCAGACCCGATTATAATCTGCGACTGCCTTCCGCAGAGCATCATCGCTCGTATCAATCCCGAAGTGATCCCGGAATGCATCAAGCATCTTGGTGCGGCACTGTCCGGTGTACATCGTCAGGGCATTGTCATCGTCTTTCATCGGAACCTCAAGATACTTGTAGAAGAAGTCCTCTTTCTCATTGATCTTAAGAAGCTCCATGTTCTCGACACAGCGATTGATCATCGTGCAGCCATCCGGTGCAATCAGGCAGTCCAGAAACTGATAGCCTCCCTCGATTGCCCGCTCCAGCAGCGCTCGGGAATACTCGCACAGGAAACTGGTCAGATAATACGTTCCCATCTCCAGAGAACCCGTGCGCGGTGCCCTGAGACGAACCGGGAATAAACCAGGAAGCTCCATCAGCACCTCAGGCGTCTGATAGCACACCGTTCCGATGCACTTTCTGCCCTCCTCTTCGGCTTTCTTCACCAGTTCATTCTCTGCGTTGTCCAGGAGATTCTCAAAATAATACAGATATTTCAGATCTTTCATGGATTCCGTTCCCCCTCCTTCCTGAGAATCCCGATTTGATATAGTGCTTCTTCAGCTCCCTGATAGATCGGGGCGGTATCCGGAAGCTCGAATACCGTATTGCCGCGCATGTCATTTGCCGACATCTGATGATCATCCGGAATCATTGCCAGAACCCTCAGATCCCCCGCATCAATTTCCTCACGCAGGGAAAGGTCCGGAATCCGGTTGATGATCAGGCCATCGGATTCATACATCACAAGTTTCTGTGCAACCTCATGGATCGTCTTTACAACCTTCAGTCCTTTTTTCGACGCATCCGATACCAGAATCAGATGAGTCACTTTTTCCATGACTCTCCGGTTGACCTGCTCAATGCCAGCCTCTCCGTCAATCACCACATAATCGAAATGATCCGCGATCATACTGATGATTTCCTTGAGATACGCATTCACCTTGCAATAGCACCCTGCCGATTCCGGCCTGCCAATTGCCAGAAAAGAAAGATCCTTCCGTTCCACCAGCGCCTGCATCATCTCAAACTTCGCATCCCCGAGCATTTCCAGAGCAGTCTCCTCTGCTCCTTCTTCTACCGACTCGATAAAAGCCGTACGGATATCATCCACCGTGGAAGAAACCTCTACTCCAAGGGCACTGGCAAGACCAACCGCCGGATCTGCATCAATCGCCAGAATCTTCGCATCCGGTTTCTTTTCGCACAGAATCCGCACAATCAATGCCGACAGGGACGTTTTCCCGACCCCGCCCTTGCCGCATAATGCGATGATGATCGGTTTTTTCTCAGCCATTCTTCTTTTCCCCCTCAGCATCCTCTGCTTTGGTACGGATCAGAATCCAGCTGTCTGATAAGTCACAGGAATCCAGCACTCCATCCACCGCCAGCTTCCGATCCATGAGATCCGTAAAAATCAGTTTCCCGCCCCGCACTTCCATGCGCATCACATTCTTCATGACAATGTTTTCGGGAAGACGCGCATTCCGATATACCGTGGAAAGGCACATAGAATTACGCTTTCAGCAAGGCAAGCGCCTTTTCCAGCGAGAGGCAGGCTGCTTCTGACTGCCGGCATGCCTCCTGAATCAGTGCATAAAGATCCGGATGCTCTGCTTTTACGGAATCTGCCAGCTCAGCGAGCTCTTCATTGTGATGTCTGGTGTGGTGAACCATGTAATCCAGAAGATGATTCAGTTCCTCCTCCCTGGTAGTACTCTTCAATTCTTCGTCCATCATCTGCCTCCTTATTAGATTGTGTGTTACATTGTGAAATCATTAACTTCATTAAAGAATGAAAGCGCTTTACATGTCAACAATTTTAAGATTATTTTTTCATAATTAATTAATCATCCTGTAATTAGAACACTTTTCAGGAACCCCTATCCTGCATTCTGAACGATATTCTCACTTAAAAAAGCCAGGAACACTGTCCTGACTTTCATTTATCTTGATGTTATAGACCCGGATGCATGATGCACTTCTGGCGGTCTGCATTCACGAAGATTAGAAGGAAGCTTACTACTTCACCAGATAATCAAAAATATCCTCTCGGACCGCATGCTCAAGCTTCATCTGAACATTTACAATTGGACATTCTCTGCCGTGATCATCCATCTGAACAGTCTCTTCATAATGGATTGGTTTTACTTTTCCAAGGTAATAATGATCATTCCCTTCTCCATCGGATTTTTTAACGAACAGGAAGATCTCCATTCCATTCTTCTCTGATTCCTGCAATCGAATGATATCAGGATGTTTCATTGTCACATGATTCCGGGTCATCCAGCTGAATACCCCGGGATTAACAAACTCGTCAGCATACTGAATTGATTTGCTGATTCCCTCAAGCTTTTCATAGGTCACAAAAATAGGACACTGGTGGTGTTTAAACGTATATCCATAAATCGTGCTGCTCTCATCTTTATCCCAATCCAAAAGACGGCACACATCTCTGCGGGAATATTTCTCATATAAAACAAGATGATTGCTATCATGCTTGGCATATTTGTCCTTGTAAAGGTGCAATCCATAAGCGATCAAAGTACATAACTCAACTCGGAAATTTCCATCTAATAATGAAATAGAGAATCCAGTTGAACTGTAGTACCCAGTGTCTCCGCCCTTGAGAATCGACATTGCAGCAAAAAGCTTTTTATCTTCCGGACGATTTGCAAACTGATTGAGCAGCATTCTCACCGAAGAACGATAGTCTTCCATCGAAAACCTGGAGTTTGGATCAAAGGCTTTCAGTCTCTCTGCAAATGCCTTTGGCGTAATGGTCTCCCCATCTACCAGCATCTGCATCATCAATAACTCATGCGGACGCATCCCATTCAGGAAAAACCGTGTAATGTACTCTAATACCAGCTGCTGATCAGCAGTGAATGTCACGTGATAATTTCGATCTACTTTCCGAACATATTCGTCATAGCTTCTGATTTTTCCATCAATGAAAAGAGTCGGATCAATCTCCCCATATTGGTAAAAATCCAATATGGTCGGGATTCTGCCCAGCTTTGCCTTTAAAAGTTCATACTTTTCTTTCTTTAGAGCTGATGGAGTCGTGGACTGATTAATCGACTGATAGATCCGTTCTTTTGATATCTCATCAAAATGAATAGTTGATGATCCAGGAATAATACGATTACCTTCTCTCACATATTTGCGGATATTGTCCTTGTTGTAGGAGCGATCCCCAGATAATGCAATCGGAATCATGTAGTTATTGGTGTAATTGCCGATGAAGTCGAGAATGACAACAAACTCTTTTCCCTCATGTTTGCGCAGACCGCGGCCCAGCTGCTGAATAAATACAACCGGTGACTGAGTTGGCCGCAGCAGAATTACCTGATTCACTTCCGGAATATCGACGCCTTCATTGAAAATGTCCACAGTAATGATGTAGTCCAGGAGATCGTGTCCTTCATCTGCGGTAAGGCGCTCAATCTGCTGTTCGCGGTATTCCTCTGCCGTTAAGCCTTCCTTTCCGTGATCATCGCCGGCAATAAAGACTGTCCGATAGCCGCGCTCATTCAGCTTTTCAGAAAGACCTTCGCCCTCTTCACGTCTGCTGCAGAAAATCAAACCTTTTACACGATTACCTGAATAGCCGAAGTATTCTGCATTCTGAACAATATGATCGATTCGTTCATCGGAAAGCAGCGCAGAAAGACTGCGATCTGTTTTGGGAGACAATGGTTCCTGGTCATCGATCGTCTGGTCAGTAATTCCGAAGTAATGGAACGGACAAAGCAAGTCATCTTCCAAGGCTTGCTGCAATCGGATCTCACAAGCAATATTATGATCAAACAGATCATAGATATCATAGCCATCGGCCCGATCAGGAGATCCTGTCATTCCTAGCCAGAACTTCGGCGTAAAGTAATTCAGAAGTTTCTGATAAGTTGATGCTGCAGCGTGATGAACTTCATCCACAATAATCAGATCAAAAGCATTCTTTGCAAATTGATGCAGGGTTTCATCTTTTGAAATCGTCTGAATGGTCGAGAAAATATAATCTGCATTCGTCTCTTTGCTAGTTCCTGAGAGAAGGCCGTAGGTTCTGCCATTATTGATGACTTTCCTGTAGCTTTCCATCGCCTTCTTCGCTACCTGCTCGCGATGAACGAGAAAGAGCATTCTTCTTGGATTGAATTGACGAGCAGCAAATGCGGATGCATACGTCTTGCCGGTTCCTGTTGCTGAGATCAGCAATGCTCTGCTTTGATGTCGATCCTGCAGTTCGTTCAGGTTCTTCAAGAACGCTCTCTGCATGGAATTCGGCTGTATCTCATGAACGGAATATCCTACTCCTCCTTGCGTCCTGCTAGCATCTTTTACTGCCTGAAGCACGCTATTCAGATTGCGATATCTTTGCTCGTAATCCGCGAAAAACGCATCGAAAGACAAGCTGTTTTCATCATTCCAGAGAGCTTCAAACTCAGCTAACAGCTGGTCCGCATATTCCCCATTCGCCGTGGACAGGATTTTGGTATTCCATTCTTTGTTTTCAGTGAGGGCTTTTGCAGTCAGATTCGAGCTTCCGACAATGATCTTGTAAAGCTCAGATTTTCTGAATATGTAGCCTTTCGTATGGAAGCCATTTCCGCCCTGGACCCGGAACATCCGCACCTCAATATTTGATAATGTATGAAGCTTCTTTAAAGCATTCGGTTCCGAAAAGTTCAGATAGTCTGTCGTGAGAATCTGGCCTTTCACGCCTCTTTTCTCCAGCACCTTCAATATCTGCAGCAGAGGTTCAATTCCGGAAAGCGTAATAAATGCAACACTAATGAAAAACTGGTCACAGGAAAGCAGCTCACCCTCGATCGAAGAAAGCACCTTTTTCCCTTCGCGGTAATCATTTGAAATGAACTGAGGCTGAAACGATTCGCTGGATTCTGCATTCTTATCAATAAATGCAGTAGTAATCCCACGCTGTATTTCTGCCAAAATATCATTGTTCATAGACATGTTCCTGCTGTTATTTTAGCAGCTCAATCACATACGGAAAACCCCGGCAGCTTTCATGGTATCGTGTGTCTCCTGCAGATTTTCTGTATGAAACATGATCGAAGAAGTGATGCAGCTGATCTCTGGTGAATACTGGCGGACCCGCTCCTGAACTAGAAGGATAATGGAGACATTCATTCCGTGCTGGCTGACCGCAAACACATGACTTCCGCCTGGTCCACCCCGATCCTCAATCTCTGTCATACCAATCTGGCCCGTCAGAATTTCATCGACTGTTCCATATCCTTCACATACAGCATGATTTCCGTTTTCTGAATCTTCATCCTATTCTTCTCCCATGAAGATTCAATCTAACAGATCAGAAGAAGGTTCGTATGAAAACGTGAAGCTGATTGCAATCAGCCTCACGTGATTTCTGATTCTTATTTCATCAGGCAATTCTTCAGCGGAATCTCCGGATCTTCCTGAACCGACTGATCGTATGCCAGAATCCCTGATTCAGCAATGCTCCATGGACTGCAGTTCTGCCAGCGTCTCTTCTCCCATTGCTTTGATCTCATCGTCCAGTACAGCAAAGATGATATCGATCTGATAATCCGGATGAGCAGAGATGAAGTCCATGCATGCCTGCAGCGCTTTTCTCCATGCCTGCTTCTTCGGATAGCCGAAGATTCCGGCAGAGATCAGCGGAAAGCCGATAGAATGACAGTGATATTCCTTGGCCAGATGGAGAGAGTTCTGATAGGCAGAATACAGCAGCTGTGGCTCTCTGTGATTGCCATCCTGGTAGACTGGTCCGACCGCATGAATAATGTACTTAGCCGGAAGATGGAAGCCAGGCGTGATCACGGCATCGCCGGTTCGGCAGCCTCCGATCTTTTCGCAGGCTTCTGAGAGTTCCCGGTATCCTGCTTCCGAGAAGATCGCACCGCACACCCCTCCGCCTGCCGCCAGAGAACTGTTTGCGGCATTCACGATCGCATCCGTCTGAAGATACGTGATTCCGATTTTCTGAATTCTGATTGTGCGCATGAGGTTTCCTCACTGATCCTGTTTCCAGTATAGGCGGATGCGAGTTCCCTGTCATATTCCGGGGCATAAATTCCACAGAATACACATGATAAGGAATCGAGCGGAATCTTTACCTGCGTCTTCCTTCTTCATCAAAGTTCTTCTTCAGAGCGGATTCCGTCAGGAAGATCGTGCAGATCATGACGGCAAGCTGAAGATAGATGATCACCATTCCGGCAGTTCCGATCGCATCTTCGCTCTTCCCGAGGAACAGAACCATGCAGAGAGCACTGACCGGCAGCAGAATCCGGCCATAGCTTCTCCAGTATCTGCCGCACGTTCTCTTCGCAAAGTCCCAGGTTTCCTGATTCTTCATCGACCTATTTGTCCGGTATCCGATGACATGACTGATCTCCTTTGGTCCGCCGTTATTCAGATAGATTCCGAATCCGATCATGCTGAAAGGAATGAGCAGTACCATCACCAGCATGTAGATCCAGAATCCTGTCATGTTCTCTCTCCTTCTTTGCTTTTCCTATCATAGCATGGGGTTACGAGGGTGAAGAAATGCTCATGGCGTTCTGCCATGAGCATCTTCTTAATCAGCTTCGCGTTTTCTGCGCTGCCATCTCTGCACATATGCATAGATGTGTCTGCGGGCTGCAGCACTTTCTTCCAGAAATTCAGGGGATGCTCCCCAGACGCCATCGGAATGGCGGTAGAATGCACCATCTTTCACGGTACCTTCGGCATCCCGCCAGCTGAAGAACACGGCTCTGCCCTGAGGATTGACACGGATCACATATGCTGTTCTGTTTTTCATAAAAGCACTCCTTCCGGCAGGTACAACAAAACCTGCATCTGAAGGAGTGCTATTGCCTCTCTATCGTACCTGATATTCTCTTGCTGTCAATGCCGGATCTTCGGAAGCAGATAGTGATCATTGGTGACAAGACAGGGCCGTTTCAAGGAATCAGAAACCAGGATTTCAGAAAAATAACAATTTCGTTGTTTTGCCAACATAAATAATCACGATTTCCCGTTATTCTAGGATCAGATCAAGAGAGGAGATCTGATATGTCCAGAAAGATTGACTTGAATAAAACGGTTTTTGAACTTACGGAGGAATATCCTGAGCTCATTGATATCATGGCTAAGCTTGGTTTCACGGAAATCACAAAGAAGCCGGTGCTGAATTCGGTAGGCAAGATCATGACGATTCCGAAGGGAGCGAAGATGAAGAACATCTCTATGATGGAGGTTGTTTCTGCGCTGATGGCAAATGGGTTTGAACTGGAAGGAAAGATGCCGGAGGTCCAGATGCCGGAAGCTGTTCCTGCCCCTGCACCGGTTTCTTCTGATCATCGCACGGAACAGCTGAAAGCATATCTGCGCCGCCTGGGAAATGGCGAAGATCTTGAAAGTGTCCGGGCTGACTTCGTACGGGAGTTCGGCGAGGTAGATGCTTCTGAGATCATGAAGGCAGAACAGGAACTGATGAAGGAAGGAACACCGCTTTCAGAGGTTCAGCGGCTCTGCGATATCCATTCTGCATTATTCCATGGTGCTACCCGTGACGAACAGATTGCCAATGCAGAAAAGGCCGTAGAAGAATCTCTGAAACGGCAGAAGATTCAGGCAGAGCTTGCAAAGCGGAATTCCTTTGAGAAAAAGGATTATGGTGACAAGAATGCAAAGGCAGCTGCTCTGGAGGCTGTTTCCGGTCATCCGCTGCAGACGCTCACGGCTGAGAATCAGGCGCTCTCTGCATTGCTGAAGGAATATCAGGAGACAAAGAATACTTCGCTGATTGCGAAGATCCGTGAAGTATCGATTCATTACGCAAAGAAAGGCGATCTGCTCTATCCCTTGCTCAAGGTGAGATATGGAGTTTCAGGTCCGTCTGATGTCATGTGGACCGTGGATGATGAGATTCGCGATGAACTCGGTGCCCTTGTCAGGGAAGCGGAGCATGATGATGCCTGGAATACACGCATGGATGCTGTTCTGAAGCGGGCAGAAGAAATGATCTACAAAGAGCAGAATATTCTGTTCCCGATCTGTGCCGTGAATTTCTCGGAAGAGGAGTGGCATGGCATTTACAAAGATTCTTCAGATTATGCCGAATGCTTCGGGGTCAGCAGGAAGACCTGGGAAGAAGCAGAGCAATCTGCACAGGCACCGGTGAAAGCTGTTTCCGGAGAGGTCGTGATGCCAGGCGGCCACCTCACCCTGGATCAGCTGACTGCTCTGCTGAATACGATTCCTATGGAAATCACCTTCGTAGATGCAGAGAATATCAACCGCTTCTTCAATGAGGGCCCGAAGGTCTTCAAGCGCCCGGGCATGGCCATTGACCGTGAGGTATTCTCCTGCCATCCTCCGAAGATTGAACCGATGGTGCGTCAGATCATTGATGACTTCCGCAATGGCAGACGGGACAGTGTTGAAGTCTGGATGGAGAAAGGCGGAAAGACGATGCTGGTGAGATATCTTGCAGTCCGCGATTCTTCCGGAACGTATCTTGGAACGGCAGAGTGTGTTCAGGATATGGAATTTGCAAAGCAGCACTTCGCTGCGGGAAACGAACCGCAGAGCCATCAGAACTGGTAAGACAAAAAAAAGATGCAGCAGCAGATCATGAGTATAACATGATCCGGCTGCTGCATTTTCTGTCATAAGGATAATCATTGCTGCCTGCATCAGCGGGGTGCAGAATGAAAGTTTCATTCCAGCAGACCGTATTGCCGGTATTTCTCCAGCATCATCCGGTACAGAAGACGATTTCCGAAGTACTGCCGATAGGTGGCAGTCTTTTCCTTGCCCTCGGCTCTGAGACGGTCCATTTCCTTCTGCTGTGCATCTGCCTGCACTCTGATCTCTTCCAGCATGTTCTCAAATGCGCGCAGTCTGTCCCTGTCGTTCTTTTCCATATCCTGACTCCAGCCATTCTTTCAGAACGGCTGCGTTGTTCATAGCAGTGTCTTTCGCTGCATAGAGCAGCGTCACATTGCTCGTCTGCAGCTTCTCGTTCACCATCGCAGACAGGGTCTGTGCCTGCTGATTTCCGGAAAGCTCCTTGAGATAGCGGGCGCGGAATTCCTGGAAGCGTTCCGGGTCATGTCCGAACCACTTTCTGAGTTCCGGCGACGGAGCAATTTCCTTTGCCCAGAGATCGATTCCGGCATTTTCTTTCCGGATTCCTCTTGGCCAGAGGCGGTCTGCCAGGATCCGGAATCCATCGTTCTCTTCTTTCGGTTCATAGATACGCTTGCATAAGAGTTCACTCATATTCTCACCTTCTCATTCAATGTGAATTCATTCTTCCGATAGGTAATCAGTCCGTCTTTCTGCATCTTGGAAAGTTCATTGGAAAGTGCGCTGCGGTCCACACCGAGATAGTCAGCCAGCTGCTGACGGTCGAACGGAATCAGAAAATGAGAACTCCCGTTCTTCAGGGCCTGTTCGGAAAGATAGGAAAGCAGACGATCCCTGATCCCCTTCGGAGCGATGTGCATCATGCGGCTGGAGAGTCCGAGGTTCTTCTTTGCGGAGATCGAGAGCAGATTCTGAATCAGGCGGTTATGGAAGGAACATGCTTTCGAACAGGTCGAGGAAAGCTGTCTCATGTTCAGAAACAGGATCTCGCACTCTTCGGCTGCGACCACATCGCAAAGCAACTCCTGACCAGGAATTGATGCATAATTCTCGGCAAAGATCTGACCTTTTTCCACATGTCCGAAGATGTTGCTGCTGCCCCAGTAGAAATTCACGACGATATTGACGCTTCCCGATTCCACCAGGCCGATCTCCGCGGTCGGACTGCCTGCTCGCAGGATGACTTCGTCTTTCTGATAATGCTTTTCCCGGGCGCCCAGACAGGACATCATCGCCTGAATCTCTTCTTCCCGGATGCCATGGAAGAGAGGTGTATTCTGCAGAAAGAAATTATTCATGATTTTCCTCCTTTTGTTGTTACACCAACATCTTTGTATTCCAGATTATAGGATACTGAATCTGCAAATACAAGGAGGACTTCATTGATGGAGAACGCGATCGTAACAGAAAAGACGCTGGTCGGAGAATTAGTAGAAAATTACCCGGAAACAGCAGAAGTGCTTTATGGAATCGGCATGTACTGCCTTGGCTGCCCTGCTTCCCAGGGTGATTCCGTAAAGGATGCCTGCGAGATTCACGGGGTAGACCCTAGCATTGTCGTTCATGCGCTGAACGAGAAGATTGCAGAGTTCAGAGGGTAATCAGGATGAGTGCAGTATTAGGGCCGATTCACTACTGGCTGTATGGCAAGATCGGAAACCAGGAAGAGCTGACGGCAGAGATTGCGGATCTTGCAGAACAGAATGGCTGGATCGAGGATGCAGCGCACTATCAGAAGAGTTTGCCTGCTCTTGAGACCGTCATTGATGAAGGCAATATTCATGGCTGGCTGCAGGCACAGATCAATGATGCCGAAACCCGCTATGCGGATCTTGTTACGAAGATTCTTGCAGGAGATGAAGCAAGGATGGACGCATTGCTCAAAGCTGCAGAACAGTTCGGAGAGCAGCATGCCGTAGCGGCGGGTTCTCCTGAAGAAGCATACAAGGCGTTAGATGACTTCTTCGTGAATGGGATGCCCTGCGATCGGGTCAATGTGAAAACCGGATCGGACGAAGATCATGTTTCCTGGGAGATGACGCAGGATATTCACGTGCAGTACTGGCATGGCACAAGCGCGCCATACTATGCTCTCAGAAGAAGTGTCATGGAAGGAATGCTGAAGAATTCCGGTTATGTGCTGAATGCCGGAGATGATTTCCATTATTCCATCATCACAGAATAAGGAGGAGTGAAAAATGGATAGCAAGATGTTTTGTTTTCAGTGCGAACAGACTGCTGGCGGCACAGGCTGCCGGGGCTGTGCAGGCGTCTGCGGAAAGAGCTATGAAGTAGCAGATCTGCAGGATGATCTGACCGGTGCGCTCATCGGCCTTGCCAGAACTGCTGAGAAAAGCGGGAACGCTGCCAGCAGCACGTATCATCTTCTGATCAAGGGGCTCTTCACCACGATCACCAACGTGAACTTCAATGAAGAAACCCTGAAGGTTCTGATCGATGAGGTCCATGCCGAGAAGAACCGCATTGCTGAAGGCCCGGCCGCAGCTGAGGATTACCGGATGGAAAACGTCTGGAATGCAGATGAGGATATCCGTTCCCTGAAGTCTCTGATTCTCTTCGGTATCCGCGGCATGGCAGCATATGCATATCATGCTGGTGTTCTCGGCTATACGGATGAAACGGTCAATCAGTTCTTTGTCAAAGCGCTCTGTGCAATCGGCGAAGATCTGGGTATGAATGAGCTGCTGCCGATTGTCATGGAAGTCGGACAGGTCAATTACAAGTGCATGGAGATGCTGGATCGGGCAAATACCGAGACCTTCGGAAATCCTGTTCCTGTCACGGTTCCGCTGAAAGTAGAAAAAGGACCGTTCATTGTGGTCTCCGGTCATGATCTGTATGATCTGAAGCAGCTTCTGGAGCAGACAAAGGACAAGGGAATCAATATCTATACCCATGGTGAGATGCTGCCGGCGCATGGCTATCCGAAGCTGAAGGAATACCCGCATCTCAAGGGCAACTTCGGTACTGCCTGGCAGAATCAGCAGAAGGAGTTTGCTGATATTCCTGCTCCGGTAGTCTTCACGACCAACTGCCTGATGCCTCCGCGCGAGAGCTACAAGGACAGAGTGTTCACAACCGAGGTTGTTTCCTATCCGGGATTGGTTCATATCGGCGAAGACAAGGACTTCACGCCGGTCATTGAGAAAGCACTTGAACTTGGCGGATATGCAGAAGATACGCAGCTTACCGGCATCAATGGCGGCACGAGCGTCATGACCGGCTTTGCGCATGGCACGGTACTTGGAATTGCCGACAAGATCGTTGAGGCTGTGAAGAAGGGCGAAATCAAGCATTTCCTGCTGGTCGGCGGATGCGATGGTGCAAGACCTGGCAGAAATTATTACACCGAACTCGTCAAGGACTCCCCGGATGATACTGTGATCCTGACACTTGCCTGCGGCAAGTACCGGTTCAATGATCTGGATCTTGGCACTGTGGCTGGATTGCCGCGTATTCTCGATATGGGTCAGTGCAATGATGCCTTCAGTGCTATCAAGGTTGCCCTGGCGCTGGCCGATGCCTTCGGCTGCGGGGTCAATGAGCTGCCGCTGTCCATCGTGCTTTCCTGGTACGAGCAGAAGGCTGTATGTGTACTGCTGACGCTGCTTTCGCTCGGCATCCGGAATATCAAGCTCGGACCTACCCTGCCTGCATTCATTTCTCCGAATGTTCTGAATTATCTGGTCGAGCAGTACAATATCGGTCCGACCGGAACTGCCGAGGATGATCTGAAAGCGATTCTCGCATAAGCCATGAACGAGCAGGTCGGAAAGGTATTCTCGATTGCGGCGGATAATTCTCCGGTTCCCGGATGCACGATCTCGAAGGAGGTCCAGGGCGGAGAGAATTCCATCACTTACTTCTCCCTGGCGGCAGGAACGGATATCAGTGCAGAGATTCATCCATACCATAAGCTGCTGATCGTCGCCGATGGAGATCTTGAGGTTTACGGAACCGGGAATGAGGCCAGAGAGCTCAGGACGGGTGACAGCATTGTCACCGCCGCGGATCAGGCTGTCGGAATGAGAACGGTCAGAAGCGCAGTATATACAGAAATTGCAGTGAAGAGAGGCGATATCATGAATGAAGCAGTGAAAGCAGGAGAAGTATTCCAGCTCAAGGATCTGGTTCCTTATGCAGAGGGACGGATTGTCAACATGGATGTGGTTCACAATGAGAAGATGAAGTTCGTCGTCATGGCGTTTGATGAAGGAACCAGTCTTTCCGAGCATGCTGCTCCGGGAGAGGCAATCATCTTCGCTCTGGATGGCGAGGGAGTGATCCGCTATGAAGGAGAGGACCACCTGATTCATGCAGGTGAGAACTTCCATTTTGCCAAGGGCGGTCTGCATGCAGTGAAAGCAGTGAAGCAGTTCAAGATGGCACTGCTGCTTACTTTGGAGTAATTTCGTGAGGGAGGAACAATATGAAATATCATGTCAATGAAACATGCATCGGATGCGGACTCTGCGCAGGTGTCTGCCCCGAAGTATTTACCATCAATCAGAATGGCGTATCCGAGGCAATAGAAACGGATGTTCCGGAAGAAGCCCTGGAAAGAGCAGAAGAAGCGATGAAGAGCTGCCCCGTCGGAGCGATTGAGCAGAAAGACTGAAAACCAAGCATTGCAATAAGACCTCTGAGCAGACTGTTCAGAGGTCTTTCTTTCGAGGGGGTCATCCGCGATTTCCTCCGGGGTGATTGCGTGCCGCTCGTGATACTGAACAGAGCTGTGCCATCTTCTGTCTCCGAGAAAGTCAGAAAGACTCTCTGTCCTGGGCGAGCTGTTCCTGCATGAACCAGTCTCCTGGATGGAAGAAAGGATCAGGATGAGAAGCCCCTTCAGAAAAGCGTGACTTCAAGTCACGCTCAGTCCTTTTCTGAATTTCCCGAGAAATGCTTGTTCGGTTCCCGGCACCCTTTTACAAACGGGCATCTGCTGCATTCCGGGTTGCGGGCATGGCAGATTCTCCGGCCGAAGAAGATCATCTGATGATGAGTCCGGATCCAGCGGGCTTTCGGAACCTTCCGGCGCAGATGTTTCTCAACAGTCAGAAGATCATCCTCCGGATCCGCAAAGCCGAGTCTTCTCGAGATGCGGCTGACATGGGTATCGACAGCGATAGATGGAACGCCATAGCATTCTGCAAGAATGACATTCGCACACTTTCTGCCAACTCCTGGCAGAGTCATCAGGTCTTTCATATTGTCAGGAACCTTGCCGTCAAAGCGTTCAGTGATTCCCTCTGCCAGACCATGGATCGAGACTGCTTTATTATGATACAGACCTAAGGAACGGATATAAGGCTCGATCTCAGAGACCTTCGCAGCTGCCATTGAAGCAGCGTCCGGGAAGCGTTCAAAGAGAGCCGGACTCACCCGGTTGACGGAAGCATCCGTGGTCTGAGCAGACAGCACGACCGCAACGGCAAGCTCATAGGCATTGCGGTGATTGAGTTCGCAATGAGCATCCGGGAACATCTGATCAAGCTGTTCTAGAATTTCGGAAGTCTTCATGTCCTTTTCCCTCTTCAATCTGTTCGGCAGTATAGCCCTGGGCTTTCCAGCGATTCAGAATGCGTTCCACATATGGGAGACTTGCCTTCTGATACGTGCTGGCTTCGCGCAGTGCCAGAAGCAGCAGCTTGCGGTCTGTGGTGCGGGAAAGCTCGCTGATCTTCTCCATCTCGGCATGAGAGAGCTGGCGGCGGAATTCGGTTTCAAAGGTATCGAAGAGCGGACTGTCCAGGATCTGCTCTTCTTTTGCAGTATCTGCGGAAAACAAGCCATCCAGCCGGAATACCACCCGGTTGCTGGAAGCGCGGATTTCAAGATATTTCTTGGCACAGAGAACGGAGACGGCAGCATCTACCTTTTCTTTCTCCATGCCTGTGGCAGCTGAAAGAGAGTCGATGGAAATCTCCATGTCATGTTCACTCATGAAATCGATCATCAGGGCAAGGACTGCTTCTTCGGGGCTTAAGCCAAGCAGGCCGAGATGATCCAGTATCCAGTCACGGCGGTTCACGAACCGCTGTTCATACCATTTCTGCATGTAACGTTCTCCTGAAGCGTATTACTAATTATCGCAGAACCTTCCTGCAAACTCAAGACAGCGAAATTGCATGCAGAGTATGCGGATGGTAGAATAATGCAAGTAACGAACTATGCTGAAAAGAATTCTGTTTACGCTGCTGACATTGCTCGTCATCTACAGCGGAGTAGTGCTGGTCTACCGCCTGAATGAACCCGATGTGGTCGAATCGCCTGGATCTGCCTATATGACTGAAAATGCTCTGGATTATGCGACGCTGAGAGACTACACCTTGAGTTCAGGAGAATCCACGCTCCACTATTACTTTTTCTGCAGCTACGAGAACAATGACTGTCTCTACATGGAGAATACGGTTCTGAAGGATGCGGAATCTGAAACCGGGCTGGATCTTCGGAACATGATCGAGTATGTCGATATCACGGATCTGGAAGCAAACCTTTCGACGAATCGTCTGAAACAGGAATGGGATGTTGCAAGCTATCCTGCCTTCGTTGCCTGCCGGGTGCGCAATGGCATGATCGAGATCAGCAACACCCTGCAATGGAATCCTTCCAGTCCGATCAGCACGTCTGATCTCATCCGGTGGCTGGAACTGAATAATCTGTACGACGGGAATTCCTGAGAGCAGTCTGCGGACTGCTTTTCTTCTGCAATCTGCTGCTGATCAGGCAGTCCATTCTTTTTTCATTCCGAATGAAAGCTGTCAGCAAGGTCCTGCAGAGGGACTGAGAACGGTTTTGTCCTGATCGGACATTGCACATCACCAGTTCACCCTGCCCTTTTTCTGAGAAGAAAGGCAGGCTCTGATCAGAACCTGCCTGTGTTCATTCCTTTGTCTCCGTCTGAGAATCGCCTTCGAAAGATACAAAGGGCTGGTCTCCCCAGAGTTTCTCGAGTTTATACTGCTCGCGGGCTTCGGCCGTGAAGATATGAACCACGACTTCATACAGATCCACTAGGATCCAGGTGCTGCCGTGTCCTCCTTCCTGCACGCGGACCGGATAACCGTGCTTTGAAGCTTCTTCCTGCACTTCATATGCAAGACTTTCCGCATGTCTCGGGTTGCGGGCAGTGACGATGACAAAGTAATCCGTATACGGATTGACATTGCGCATGTCGATTGCAACGATGTGTTCTCCGAGTTTCTCTGAGAGTTTCTTTTCCGTGAGTTCGAGTAATTCTGCCATTCATTTCCTCCGCATTCAGGCAAGCATTTTCAGGCCCATCACAATCATAGCAACATATGCGAGTGTTTTGGGCATCATGAGCATTCCGATCATCGGGTGCTTCTTTGCTTCGAGCGTGACCGGAATATAGCAGGCAAAGCTGATCAGGATCGCAATCGGCATGCCATGCAGGGAATCGTCATAGTTGTTTCCTGACATCACGAACAGGATGATCACTCAGATGCCGGTGACCAGGAACGGAAGGTTGCGGTACAGCGACCATTTCCGGTTTCCTTCATAAGAGTACCAGTTATTCTCTGGAAACAGGCACAGGATGATCCGCAGGACCGCTGAAGCAAAAAGCAGGAATACGAGAACTCCGGATGGCTGAAGATCCGGATACTGCAGACGCCAGATAGCGTACAGGATCAGGTAGAAGACCGTCATCGTGATGGATGACACCTGCAATCCGAGGCCCAGATTGTGCTCGGTATGTGCTTCTTCGCCATGCAGAGCACGGCGGATGCGAGGGACGAGGTGAAATGCATCCCCTGCCCCGAGTTCCAGGGCAAGGAGCCCGTACAGCATCAGTACCGGCGTATTCCCTTTCCCAAGCAGAATCATTCCTGCGATGAGATCAAAGAGCAGATAAGCCGTATTGAAGACTGCTTCGAAGCGGGATCCAGGAGAAGATTTCTGATTCATGCGAGATCAGATCCATGTCCTTTCAGGTATTCCAGGCTTTCGGCCTTGACGAGCTCAAAGCCGGCTTCGAGATCCCGGCAGGACAGTTCCATTTCCTTTGTGCTGTCATAGCCTCTGGTCGGTTCGATCTTATCAGCAATGTAGAGAATCATGTCCAGAGGCGAATTGCCATCGCCGAGGGTGTGATGATGGATGGCCGAAAGAATGGCATGGTCATGAAGCCCCATCTCCCCTTTCAGCCAGATCGGGGCCGTCCAGCTATGCCAGATCTTAGGAGAATAGCTGAGCTTTTCAGGATCATAGACAGAAAGCAGCTTCTGTGCTTCTGCGTCGGTCCATTTCTTCGTGATGTCATGCAGCATGCCTGCTTTCCAGGCTAGCTTTGCATCGAGATGATTGGCTTCGGCGATCTTCTCTGCCGTCTGGGCAACAGATCTGGAGTGAGATGCCCGATGAGCAGTGCAGCGGACCTCCAGCATCTGATCCAGGTAGGCATTGCTTTCAATCAATGCTCTCTGAATGCCAGGTGCTGCTTTGCGGAAGATGCCGGAGCGAACTTCGGCTTCCTCTGAAGCATCGAGTTCTGCAATCACGGTATCCCTGGACTGAAGCAGGTCCTTCAGGCTTTCAGGAGTTCCTGCCGCAAGCTTCCGGTAAGGAGAAAGGGCCAGGCTCAGAAGACGGATCCGTTCTGCTTCGGGAAGAACTGCGTCCCCTTCCGTCATCAGAAAGACAAAGCGGAAGGAGCCCTGTCTCTGAAACGAGAGGGCTGCCTTCAGTTCCGATTCCGTGATCGGATCAAAGGGAGCTTTCAGGATTGCGATTCTCATGGCAGGATGATTTTCGGATCGTCTGCCTTGCGGTAGAGGACGATCGTGCGGCCGATGATCTGCACGATTTCAGAGTGCGTATTCATGGCCAGATCGAACGCGAGTTCCTTTACTTCTTCCGGAGCGGTCTTCAGGACTTTGACCTTGATGAGTTCATGGGTATTGAAGCCGTTATCCACGGTGCGGATCAGATTGTCGGACAGAGCGTCCTTGCCGATCTGGAACATTGCCGGTTCCGAGGATGCGAGGCTTTTCAGATAACTTTTCTGCTTGGAATTGAGCATATTACAGCATTGCCTTTCTGAAGGTGATATTGACAGATTCCGGTGCCTTTGCAGTGATGGTCTTCACATTGCCGGATACACAAGCCCAGCCAAGACCGTCAAAGACGACGTCTGTCTTTTCTTCGTGTTTATGAATAGAGAGCGTATGGAACTGATTCTTCAGGGGAACCGGCTTCAGCAGTTCGCCATAGTGTTTCTGCCAGAGTTCATCGGCTGCTTCTGCTTTGCCGCGATGAAGATCGAGGCGGTCGCTGAGATACCAGGCAACCGTTGCGTGGTCGGCGCCATAGACATCCAGGCGGGCCAGTCCTCCGGCTGCGAAGCTCTGATTGCCGCGGACCTGGTAGATCTGAGGCTTGATGGTACGGGCAGGAATGATGGTCTTCAGATCTTCTTCCTTTACGTCCATGAGCATACTGTGCTGGATCTCGATGCCCGGAGTATCGATGAACGGAATGCCGTCGATTTCCAGTTCATTGAAGTCGAGGGTCGTGCCAGGATATCGGGAGCTTGCCAGAATCTGGCTGCCGGCGAGTTCATTGAGCAGCGTGCTCTTGCCGGAGTTGGCTCTGCCCATGACGGCAACTTTTCTGCCATCGGCATACTTGTGCACGGCTTCCATGATCTCTTCTTTTCCTTCGTGACGGATGCCGGAAGTCAGGATCAGTTCCCGGATGTGAATGCCTGCTTCCTTGAGTCTGGAAAAGACGAAGCGGGCAATCTTCTCATGGTTGAGGGTATCGGGAAGCAGATCCCGTTTCGTGCAGATCAGGATGAGATCCTTGCCGGCAAGTTTCCGGCTGAGCCCGGGAATCATGCCTGCTTCAAAGTCGAAGAGATCGACGGTCCAGAGAATCAGGACATCCATGTCTGCTAACCGGTTCATGACCATGTCCGGATCGATGCCGGTGCGCATGGAGATCGTGAGATCGTCATAATGCATCAGGCGGAAGCATCGCTGGCAGTAAGAACTGCCCTCTTTCGGGGTATAGCCAGGTGCTTTCGGATCAGTCGTCTGCAGCACTGCGCCGCAGCCTCGGCATACTGCCATAATCAATTCTCCTCGCTGTCAAAGAGAGACAGCTGTTCTTCATCGTCATGGACCTTTTCTTCCAGTCCTGCCGGACGGTCGATGATGCGGCATTCTTCGATGCCGCTCTGGAAATACCAGTTCTGCTTCAGTTCCACTGGCTGGCCGAAGGTTGCGGTGACGGGCTTGAGCGGAATGTCAGCGGCTCTGACTTCCTTGCGGTCCGGATCATAGAAGCATAAGGTCTGTCCGGAAGCAGCGGGTCTGACCAGAGCGAGTTCATGCGGGTTCGTCTTGACGCGCTTCGCGATGAGGTTGCCTCTGGACGGGCGGTTGTTGACGGGGATCTCCTCGAGCTTCACGCGCTTCATCAGGCCGTCTTTCGTGACTGCCAGCACGGCATTGTCATGCTGGGTAATCGTGCAGGCACTGACAAGCACATCGCCTTTTGCGAAGTTCTGGGCCCGGACGCCGCGTGTACGGACGCCCTGCACCGGCACCTGTTCCAGGTCGTAGCGGGTCGAGAAGCCGTCCTTCGAGACTAGGAGCAGGGCATCTTTCGGATAGGCAAGGAATGCTCTGAGGAGCTCCTGCCCTTTGGTCATCGTGATGGCCGTCACGACTTTGCTGTTGCGCTGGATCTGATAGTCGCGTACCGGGGTTCTCTTGATCTGGCCGCCGGAGGTGATGGTCACGATCCAGGCATAGGTATCGAAGCTCTTGACGAGAATCGCGCTGCGGATCTTGTCGTCACCGTCGATGCGTGCGATCTTGTTCAGATGCGAGCCGATGTCTTTCCATTTGCCGTCGTCGATCTGCCAGACCGGCACATAGGCATAGTTGCCGTGAGACGTGAACAGCAGCAGCGTATCAGTCGTATCGCATTCGATGGAACCGAGGTATTCATCGCCGTCCTTGAGTCCGGTTTCCTGACCTTCAGAGGCCTGGACGGAACGGAGGCTGACTTTCTTCAGGTAGCCGTCGCGGCTGACCGTGATCATGACGTGTTCGCTGGCAATCATCGCGGTCTTGTCGATAACGATGTCGCTGACCTGCTTTTCAATGCGGGTGCGGCGGGGATCATCATACTCCTTTTTCACGGCTTTCAGTTCCTTCACGATCACGGAGCGGAGCACGTTCTTGTTTTCGATGATGTCAGTGACTTCTTCGATGCGGTTTGTGAGATCGGCAAACTCATTGCGCAGTTCCGTGATATCGGTATTCGATAACCGGTACAGGCGCAAAGTCACGATGGCTTCTGCCTGCGGTTCATCGAAGCCGAAGCGGGCCATCAGATTCTTCTTGGCGTCGGCTTTGTCTTTGGACTTGCGGATGATCGCAATGACTTCATCGAGGATCGAGACTGCTTTCATGAGTCCTTCGATGACGTGGCAGCGGGCTTCCATCTTCTCTTTCTGGAACTGGGAGCGGCGGAGCACGACTTCCTTGCGGAAGTTGATGAAGGCATCCAGCAGACCAATCAGGCCGATCTGGACCGGGGTCTGATCGACGATGGCGACATTGTTGTAGTTATAGTAGATCTGCAGATCCGTATTCTTGTAGAAGTAGTTCAGGATCATCTGGGCATCGACGTCCTTGCGGATATCGGCGACGATCTTCAGTCCCTGCCGGTCGGATTCATCGCGGACATCGAGGATGCCGTCGATTTCTCTGGACAGACGGATGTCGTCCATCTTCTTCACGAGATCGGATTTGATGACTTCGTACGGGATTTCCGTGATCACGATCTGATTGCAGGTCTTGCCTTCTATGATGTCGGCCTTGCCGCGGACGACGATTCTTCCATGTCCGGTCCGGAAGGCTTCTTCGATGCCTTCGGCACCCTGGACGATGCCGCCGGTCGGAAAGTCCGGTCCGGGAATGATGTCCATGAGTTCGGACAGCGAGCATTCCGGGTTGTTCAGACGGTAGATCGTGGCATCGATGACTTCGCCGAGGTTGTGCGGCGGCATATTCGTCGCATAGCCGGCAGCGATGCCGGTAGCGCCGTTGACGAGCATGACCGGGAACGGAACCGGCAGCACGGTCGGTTCCATTTCGGTATCATCGAAGTTCGGAGTCATCTCGACGGTGTTCTTATCGAGGTCGTCTTCCATGACTTCGGTAACTTTTGCAAGTCTGGCCTCGGTATAACGCATGGCGGCAGCCGGGTCGTCATCGATCGAGCCGTTGTTGCCATGGATGTCGATCAGCGGCAGACGCACTTTCCAGTCCTGCGACATGCGGACCATCGCATCATAGACAGAGGTATCGCCATGCGGGTGGTAGTTGCCGATGACCAGACCTACGGTCTTGGCGCTTTTGCGGTATGGGTGATCCCAGGTATTGCCGTCATGGTACATCGCGTAGAGAATTCTGCGCTGGACCGGTTTCAGGCCGTCGCGGGCATCCGGGAGCGCACGCTCCTGGATGATGTATTTCGCATACCGGCTGAAGCGGTCGCTCATGATGTCTTCGAGCAGCGATGGGATATATCTGGTATGATCCTGAAGTTCTTTCTTTCTTGCCATTACTCTTCCACCTTGAAATCATCTTCGAGTGTGAATGAGATATTATCTTCAATCCACTTCTTGCGCGGGGCGACTTTCTCGCCCATCAGCACGGAGACGCGCTTTTCTGCCAGAACTCCGTCATTGATATTCACCTTGATCAGAGAGCGGGTCTCTGGATCCATAGTCGTCTCCCAGAGCTGGGAAGCATTCATCTCACCAAGTCCCTTGTAGCGCTGCACTTCGATCTTGCCGAGCTTCTTCCGGCAGGCATCGAGTTCATCATCGGTATAGCAGTATTCCAGAGTCTTGCCTTTCGTCACGCGATACAGCGGCGGCAGAGCAATATATACCATGCCATGCTCGATCAGCGGCCGCATGTAGCGGTAGAAGAAGGTCAGCAATAAGATCTGGATATGGGAACCGTCATCATCGGCATCGGTCATGATGATGATCTTATTGTAGTTGGATTCCTGCCAGTCGAAATCCGGCCCGATGCCGGCTCCGATGGCATGGGTCAGCGTGTTGAGCTCGAGGTTCTTCTCGATGTCGCTCATCGTGCATTTCTCCGTATTGAGCACCTTGCCGCGCAGCGGGAGAATTGCCTGGAAATGAGAATCTCTGCCCTGCTTGGCAGAGCCGCCTGCAGAGTCGCCCTCGACGAGGAACAGCTCCTTGATCGAGGCGTCTTTCGAGTTTGCCGGAGCGAGCTTGCCGGAGAGCAGTTTCTCACCTTTGTTTGCTTTCTTTCCCTTACGGGCTTCGTCTCTTGCCTTGCGGGCTGCTTCTCTTGCCAGGCTTGCTTTCATCATCTTGCGGACGAGCGAATCGGAAAGGTCACGGTTCTCTTCGAGCCAGAATGCAAGCTTCTCGGAAACGACCGCATCGACTGCATTCTTTGCCTGCGGGGTGCCGAGTTTGCCTTTGGTCTGACCTTCGAACTGAAGAATTTCTTCCGGAACCGTGACGGAAACGATCGAAGTCAGTCCTTCGCGGACATCGGAGCCTTCAAGGTTCTTGTCTTTCTCTTTCAGGAGGCCGTATTTTCTGGCATAGTCATTGACTGCTTTCGTGAACGCAGTCTTGTAGCCGATTTCGTGCGTGCCGCCGTCGCTCGTACGGACAAGGTTGGTGAAGCTGTACGTATTCTCCTGATAGTCATCCGTATACTGGAACGCAATATCTGCTTTGATGGAAGTCTTCGCATCAACCTGATAGGTGCCGCTGAATTTGACCGGCGGCATCAGGACGGTGCGGTCTTCGTGGAGATAGTCCAGAAAGGCGATCAGGCCGTCTTCATAGCAGTAGGTTTCCGTGACCGGTTTCTTGCCGCGCAGATCTCTGCAGATGATCGAGATTCCGGACAGCAGAAACGCTTCTTCCCTGGCCCGTTCGCAGACCGTATCGAACTTGAATTCCGTCGTCGTGAAGCACTCCGGATCCGGCTTGAACGTAACCTTGGAACCATGTTTCGAGGTTGGTCCGAGGTCTTCGAGCTTGCCGATCTTCTTGTCGCCATGTTCAAAGCGCATGCGCACGAGCTTGCCGTCATGGGCAACCTCTGCGACCAGCCATGCGCTGAGGGCATTGACGACCGAAGCACCGACGCCATGCAGACCGCCCGCGGTCTTGTAGCCGCCTTCGCTGGAGAACTTGCCGCCGGCATGGAGCACGGTGAAAATGACCTGCAGGGTATTCACGCCGCTCTGGTGCATGCCGATCGGCATACCGCGGCCTTCGTCTTCGACCGTGCAGGAACCATCCGCATTCAGCGTGATGGTGATTTTCTTTCCGTAGCCATTGAGGGCTTCATCAATGGAATTATCTACGATTTCCCAGATCAGATGATGCAGGCCATGAGAATCCGTCGAGCCGATATACATGCCCGGACGCTTGCGGACCGGATCCAGACCGTGCAGGATCTGAATATCATCATCTTCATATTTTCTTGTCTGTGCCATAGAACTCCTTCACAATCGCGTCTATTATAGCAGAATTCTGCTTGCTGGCAGTTTCGTTCCCTGGCCCTCTGCATTCTTCTCCTAAGTTTGATTCCAAGCGGAGAATCTAAGCAAAGACTTCTTCCAGAAGCACACACATTGCACCGATGAGACTTGTTCCTCCCGAAGCAGAACCGAAGTTCCAGACTCGCGCACAAAGGACATAGAAATCTCAGAAAGGATACACGGAATTGCATCCTGGATGCAGATCTGAAATGCACCCATCCCTCAGCAGAGCGGAACTTGAAGATGGCGAAAAGAGCCAGCATCAGAAGCTGACCGACCAGAAAGATCCTCTCTTTTCCGCTCAGCTGAAGCAAAAAATAGCAATGATCTGAGCAAATACAGGTACCTATGCATCAGAGTCCAGTCTGCTATTCTCCGCTGAGCGTTACTTTTCCGATCCGGATCGGGCAGGTGCCGATGCCATAGTTTCTCAGAAATTCCATCGGCCTCAGGACTGCTTCGCACCCGACTTCTCTGATCTCTTTCAGCATGGCCGGGAAATTTCCGCTCATAGTCAAGCCCCGTACCATGCCGCATTCCTTTCCGTCTATAATCCTGACTGCATACACGGGAACGCTGAAATCACCCGAAGCAATGTTCAGAGAATGAAACAGATCAAAATATTCCGTGATCAGGAAGCCATTACCCATATGTGCTTCCATCTCCTGAAGAGAAGAAAGTCCCGGAAGAATGCAGAAATTCTTCGGAATCTCCTTGAGATCTGTCGAAATCATTCCTGAAAGCAGCGGGCGTCTTCCTGCATTTCCAGTCGGCTGGGTATGCAGAAGCTCTGCACTTTTCAGGTTGCAGATCGGCTGCACAAAAATGCCATTCTTCACTACGGCAATCGTCTTTCCTTTCGTTCCTTCCGAGTCCATAAATGCCGGAAAACCGTCTTTGGGATCTGAGACATCTATGATCGTCAGCGCCTCTGAAGAAATCATCTGACCAAGCAGTCTAGAGAGACAGCTTTCCCCGCAGGCAAGCTTTTCGCCAGAGAAAGCCTGCCAGGCAGTCATGAACATCTGCCCAGCAGCCTCTGAAGAAAGGATCGCATGATATTCGCCAGCTTCTGGCAATACTGCCGGGATCATCCCTGCCTGAAGACGGCGGATGAGAGATTCAGCGAGACCCGAAAGGTCAAATTTTTCCGGGTCCGATGACATGCGTTCTTCCCTGACCGTCATATTTTCTCCAGCAAGGGTAACGGAGAGCAGATAAACGGGTGCTGTAAAGCCTCTGTCCATTCCCCTTATGTTCACGGTGTGCTGACCATATGTTTCTGCTAGCAGCTCCAGCATGCATTCAGAACGAGCTTTCCAGAAGCCGAGCTCCGAAGCAATTGCTGCTTCCATGCGCATTGCGAGCTGCTTCAGTTCTTCCATCGTCTCCGGGGCCTCCTGATCCTGCAACCATCTCTCTTCTGAAACAGAAAACGGTTCTGGATCTTCAGCAGAAAACAGGCTGTTTTCATAGGCTTCCTTCAGCAGTTCAGCTGCATCTTCTTCCGGATCCTCCGTGTAGGCATAGCCTGTGTGTTCGGTCTTCACACGTACAAAGATCTGCACCGACGAAGATTCTTTTACCTCGCTGATCTCTCCATTTTCGATCTGTACTGAAATCACCCGATGGGTCTCTGCATTGACTTCTGCATCTTTCACCCCATCAGGAAGATTCCTGAATCCTTTCTGATACGAATCAAGACTGATCATTCCGTACCTCCGACATTCATTTCTCTGATTCTGAACCGAGGTTCAGAGTTCGTCGTCATCACCAGCCCGGAAGAAGCTCCGCAATATCCGCCGCCCTCTTCGAATACGAGTCTCCTGCCGACACGGTCGACACGCCGAATCAGCTCTGTGGCATCGCCGCTCAGTGTAATACCGGAAATCGGTTCCGCAAGTCTCCCGCCGCGGATCCGGTAGCCGTAATTCACCGCCACAGAAAAGTTTCTGCCGCTCGACCCGCCTCCGACTTCCGTTACATAAATTCCATCGCTCAGAGAAGAAATCATCTCGTCATCATCGTCCTCCCCCGGGGCAAGATACGTGTTATGCATTCTCGCACAAGGAGCATACGTATAGCTCTGCCTGCGTCCTGACCCAGTAGAGCCGGTCCCGGTCAGTCTGCCGCCGGAAATATCTGCCATCTGCAGAACCATCTTTCCATGATCAATCAGAACATTCTTCCTGGTCGGATGGCCTTCATCGTCCATGCGTTCAGATCCGCAGAGCCCTGGGATTGATCCATCGTCAATTAGTGTGACCTTAGGGCTGGCAATCATCTTTCCCATGCTGTTCCAGAACGGTCCCGACTTTCCTGCCTCTGTTTCAAGATTATGCCCGCAGGCTTCATGCCAGAATACCCCCGGACTCCCTTCGCCGAAAACAACCGGCAGCACGCAGGACTTCATCCCGGGTGCCTGCAGTCTCTTTTCAAGTCCCTTCACGAATCCGGATGCAAACGGAATATGATCGCCTTTTTCAAATACCTCATACCCGGCGGGCCGGATATAATCCCCGAAAGAATAGATCTGCCTGCCATTCCAGCTCACAGTTCCAGCCAGGCGCACTCTGGTGAACACCCTCGTATCGGAGGCATCCAGTCCATCACTGTTCAGTATCCTCACATGCTGAATCTGATCGAAGTAAGTCAGTTCCATGGACTGAACCTGTACCCCCGAAGTGCGGACTGCCTGGTCCATCTCCTGAAGGCGCAGCACTTTCTGATCCGTGCTGATCTCATCCGGCATGATGCGCACGGGGCAGACCGCCTGGTCTAATACCGGAAATGCATTCTTCATTCCCGCATCGCTGCCTGTTTCAGCATCTCTGATCAGCATCGATCCCGTTTCTGCAAGATTCAGTAATCCCTGCCTGCTCAGATCATTTCCATAAAGATAAACCGAAGAAGTTCCTTTCAGAAGATGCAGGCCGACACCATAGATGTGCAGGCTTGTCACGCCTCCGATGATGCCTCTGGAACATCTGATCTTATTGTCATGCCGATCTTCAAAAAAAAGCTCAGCGAAATCTGCACCAGTTGCAGATGCTTTTTCAAGTACCTCGCGTGTTTCACATAATTCCATATGTGTTCTCCTCCCGAAGATCGTTATCACCAGTTTATCGAGCCGGCTGCAGAAAGCAAACTGTTATCAGAAAAAAAGTGCATCCGGAGAGCTCCGGATGCGTTCAGTACCCCGTTTATTTTGCTGCTTTTCTCGTCGCGAGATAGCCTGCCGCAGACAAAGCAGCAACATTGCCCTGGCCAGCCGCCTTGATGTACTGATACGGAAGGCCGGCAATATCTCCAGCCGCATAGAGACCAGGAATCGAAGTGCTCATATCGAGCTTCACCTTCACATGAGGTCCCTCTGTCTCAAGACCAGGCACCAGCTGGCCTGGAGCGACCGCGTCGCGCAGCACGAAGATGCCATCTACCTGATATTCATTCCCGGCAGTCTTCAGAGCAGTGACCTTCTGTTCCCCGAGAATGGATACCGGGCGTTCCCGGATGACGGTTACCTTGTCATTGGTATGCACTTCTCCCTGATAGAGCGGGAAGTACAGAACTTCATCAGCATATTCCGTCAGGAAGTCTGCTTCTTCTTCCTCTTTCTCGCTGCCGCCGATGACTGCAGTCTTCTTTCCTTTATAGAACGCACCATCGCAGGTAGCACAATAGCTCACGCCCCGGCCGAGGAATTCTTCTTCACCAGGATAGGGCTTGCCGGCAACGACCCCGGTCGCAAGAATGACCGTATCTGCTTCATAGGCATCCTTAGCTCCCTGAAGAGCAAAATAGTCGCCCATCGAATAGATGCCGGTGATCTGATCTTCAGTGAACTTCACGCCCATTGAGACGGCATGGCCGATGAATGCCTTCTGCATCTCGGACCCGGAGATTTCCGGAAGACCAAGATAGTTATTGATCTGATGTGCTTTCTGAACTTTCAGACTGCTTTCAGGAGAACCGAAGACGATGATATTCTTCTTCCGCACAAGGGCGGTAATTGCGGCTTCCAGCCCGGCCGGGCCGGTACCGATAATTGCGATTTCATAACGCATAGCTGTTTCCTCCATTGAGTAAGAATAATCTAACTGAAAAATCCGATTTCGTCTTGCAAGATGACCGGAATGATCTTGCACTATTTACCGATGACCCGGAATTCCTTCCATTTTCCGCTTCTCCATCTTGCATAGAAGAAGCAGATGCGCACGATCCAGTCGCAATACATCGCAATCCAGACACCCTGGGTTTTCAAGCCAAGCACGGTGCCGAACATATACGCCCCGACAATCCGGACGCAGAACATCGAGCCTACTCCGACCGCCATCGTGAATCGCGCATCGCCAGCTGCCCGGATGGCATTGGGCAGCACGAAGGCAGGCGCATGCAGCAAGGCAGTTGCCGCAAAGCAGAGAATCATGATCTTCTGCGTGATCAGAGCGGTTTCCGGGGTCGTCTCATACATCTTCATCAGCAGCGGCAAACCGATCCAGCAGAGCCCGCATTCGAGTGCTTCGGCAATCCAGGCCGTCTTTACGAGCTTCTTTCCGTAGAATTCCGCTTCGTCATAGCGACCGGCGCCGACGCACTGACCGACGACGGTCATGATGGCCAGCCCCAGCGCATTATCGGCGATATAGCAGAGATTGCCAAGACCATTTGCGACAGCGTTGGCCGCAATCTCCGAAGTGCCGTAGGTACTGACAAAGATCGTGACGATGATCCTTCCAGTCTGGAAGAGACCGGATTCCACGGCATTCGGAATCGCCATAGACATGATCCGGCGGATCGTCGGACGATCGGCCATGAAGATCTGTTTCCAGCTGATGCAGATCTCATTTTCGGGATAGAAGCACAGCCGGAACATGATCACGGCAGCGGCTGCCCGCGAGATCAGAGTCGGCCAGGCGACACCGGCCACGCCGAGCTTCAGCACATAGATGCCGAAATAATTGCCGACGATATTGATGAGGTTCATCAGAATCGACGTATTCATGATGGACTTCGTCCGGCTCATGGAACGGTAAAGGGCACAGCAGCTGTTGTACATGCCGAGAAACGGGAATGACAATGCGGTGATGCGGAAATAGATCACCCCGGCATCCATAACATCGGAACTGATGCTGGAATAGAGCAGCATCAGAATGTCTCTGGCAAAGAAGAAGCACGCTCCTCCTAAGATCAGCGGAATCAAGATCGAGATCATGATCAGCTGGGATGCCGAAAGATCAGTCTCGTCTTTTCTGCCATAGCCGAGGTACTGGGCAACGACGACGGAGCCTCCGGTTGCCAAGGCATCCATGACGGCAATCACGAGCCAGTTGACTTCGTTGACGATGGAAACGCCGGAGATCGCTGCTTCGCCAGCTGAGGAGACCATGACGGTATCCAGCATGCCGACCAGCATCACGAGTACCTGTTCCACCATCAGCGGAAAGATCAGTTTTCTTAGCTGAGCGTCAGTGAACATGCCTTATATTCTACCGCAATGAAGTGTCCGGAAAATGAAACAGTTCAGAAATTGCCTGCACCGAGATACTCGAGAAACTGATCTTCCGGAAGCGGCTTTGAGAAATAATAGCCCTGCAGATAATCCGTTCCTTTCTGGATCAGCATCTGTTTCTGCTTTTCGGTCTCCACGCCTTCTGCAACGGAACGGCGTTCCAGGCCGCGGATCAGCGACAGCATATTCAGAAAAATGACTTTGCGGACCGGATCTTTCTCTGATTCCCATAGAAAGCTCTTGTCGATCTTGATGAGACGGAACGGATAGTTGGCGATATACGAATAGCTGGCATTGCCGGTTCCGAAATCATCCAGAGAGAATGAGAATCCCTCCTGCTGGAGCTTGCGGATCGAATTGATCATGACAGATTCATTGTAGATGACGGCTGATTCAGTGATCTCCAGGTTGATGCGATGCGGGTCCACATGATAGCGGTCCAGGATGGAGCGGAAGGTTTCTGCCAGATGATCATCCATGCACTGAACGGTGGACAGGTTGACTTCAATGAAGCGAATGCCTCTTTCAAGCACATCGCTTTCCGAAAGAAACCTGCATACTTCCTCGAATACCATCTCCCCGATCGAATGGATAAGACCGGTCTGTTCGGCCACCTTGATGAATTCTTCCGGAGAAATACTACCGAGCTTCTCGTCATGAAGACGGACGAGTGCTTCGGCTGAGCGGAAATGCCCGGTCCGGGTATCATAGATCGGCTGATAGTAGACCTTGAAGCTCTTTCTGCTGATTCCTCTCTGCAGGGCCTGTTCTACTTCAAGCTGACGTTCCTGCTGCTTCAGCACATCAGTGAACACGACCGGATTTTCTCCGCCGATCACCTGCTGGCTGATCGTTCTCGTGAAGAGAAGCAGCTGCTTTTCATCGCGAATCTGATCCGGAATGCACGTAAGCCGCACGCAAGAAGAAACCGCGACGAGTGCCGTCTCATAGTTCCATGTCCCGGTAAACTTCTTCCGGATCTTTTCCGCAAAGGCTTCTGCGTCTGCTCTGGCTGCGCCAGGCATCACGATGACGAACTGCCCCTGTTCCGAGCGGAAGCACCGCAGGCCATCTCTTGAAAAGCTGTGCAGCCAGCTGCCCATCTCATGGAGAATTCCAGCCAGAACCGTGCTGCCGAGCGTCAGCTGATAATAGCTGCTGTTGCGGATATCCAAGGCGATCAGCCATGTCTCGTACGAGGCATCGTAGAACGGTCTAACAAAACGCAGCATTGCATAGCGGCTGAGCAGACCGCTTTCTGTATCACGGAATCGCGAATCATCTTCGATGATGAAGAAACAGTAAATTGACAGAAGCACCTGAAGAATGATGAATATCTGGGCTGCAATCGGATGAACTCCAGACACTGCGCCGGCACTCATCGCCAAGGTGAGTCCCAGGAGGCAATGGAGGTCTTTCTTCTGAAAAGAGCTCCTGTGCTTCAGAAGCGTCATCAGAAGAACTGCGCAGCAGCAGATGACAACGGTCCGCTCAGTCCATTCAAGGGAGGTGATCTGGGTCTGCTTAACGGCCTGGAACGTTACCTCTCCCAAGAGAAATAACTCAGAAATTACAAAAATCGCTTTTTTCGCAGGGCGAACTGCTCTCAGAGCCCCGGTCAGTTCAAGAAGATAAAGCAGAAATACAAAAGGACAGGTCAGCCGAAGCAGATGAGAGAAAGACTCAAGAAAAATCTGAGGATGCTTTCCGGATACAGCCAACACCAGCAGTTCAGAAACCGAGGCACCGAGCATGAGCATGACAAACAGAGTGAAAAGCCTTGTCCTGCGGATCCGCAGATTTTCCCTGCTGTAGATCATCAGCAGAAGAAAAATACAGAAAATACATGTGCATATATCCGCAGTGATAAAAAAATGATATTGATCAAGCACAGAGAAAACTCCTTGCTATACCCCTTTGCTACCCCGGATAATGATATCACATGCCCAATCATAATTGGCGGAATGTTTCCCTGCATGCAGGGAAAAGAAAAAGCGCAATGCAGGATCGTGGATATGCTCATGCCAGCTATTGTCTTCAAGACCGTTCAGCAATCTCAGGCAGCTCGTTCCGCCTGCCGAAGACAGCGTAACAAAAAAGACTGCAGCAGTATCCCGGCTGCTGCAGCTCAGCTTCAATCAGCTTTCTATTTCTCTGATAATTCAAAGAGATCAGGGTAGGTTCCTGCAAAGGCATGAGCGCCGATCTCACTCAGGGCGCGGATGCCGGTATGGCCGAACTTCAACTTTCCTAACTGGATCATGGGTACCTGATAGAGACGGGATGTTAGGCCAAGTTTCGTCCATTCCAGAAAATGATAGAACTCATGGCTGAGAATCAGATTCTCGGCTGATCTCAGATCGAGGGAATTCTCCTTCGCCCAGAGTTCAATAGACTTCAGATACAGGTTCACTTCCTTCCTTCCGGAGACATAGTCGCTGAAGTAGCGCTGGTTTCCGGATACGAAGTCGATGTTCTTTTCTTTCAGGGTAAGTCCGCTTTCCTGGCAGATTGCGAAGAAGTCATAGCTTCCATGGAACTGTGCAAAGGTATCCCGGGCTGCTGCTTCCCCTCTTGCCCAGGCTTTTTCCGTGATGGGCTTGCGGTCCTCTGCCGGAATCTTCGAATAGCAGGAATCATATGAGAGCTCCTTCAGGGCAAGATCATGATCCGGGAACGGAAAATGATCGGACTTCCGTTTCTTCTCGCCCATAGGCTATTCCACGCGCTTCGTGCCGATCACGATCAGCGGTTCGCTCTCAGGCATTCCCTCTAGTTCTACCTGAGCAAGCGAAATCACCTGCTCCGGTTTCTGCATGCACGGAAACCAGGCTGGTCTGTATGGTGCTGCCGCAATGGCGGAAACCATGCTTGCAGAAGCGCAATAACTGGAGCAATCTCCTGACCGGAGACTGCTTCTTTTATTTTCCGAGGACCAGATATCTTCCGCAGATCACATCTTCGACAGCAAGACCGAGGGCATCGAAAAGCGTGATCTCTTCTTCAGATTCCCTGCCCTGTACTTTTCCAAGCAGAAGTGCACCGATACTTCCGGCGATATGATCTTCAGTGATCAGTCCTTCGGAAAGCGGGATGAGATATTCGCCGGATTCTTTCTTCATGGCGGATATTTCATCTGCATAGACTTTCGAAGCAGCGAACAGTTCCGAAGTCACTTCTCTGGTTGTCGGCGTGAAAGTTCCGACCGCATTGATATGAGCTCCCTGGCGGATCCATTCCTTCTTCAGGTATGGCTCCTTTGACGGTGTCACGGTGCAGATGATGTCAGCATCTTTCACTGCTTCTTCTGCACTGTCTGCGACAGAAACCGGAATGCCGTAAGCAGCTTTCATCTCTTCTGCAAATTTCTCTGCTGCTTCTTTGCGCAGATCATAGACTGAGATCTCTCTGATGGACGGACGTACCAGCATGATCGCGGCAGTATGGGATCTTGCCTGAGCACCGGCGCCGATCAGAGTGAGTTTCTGCGCATCTTTTCTGGCAAGCAGATCGGTAGCAACCGCGGAGACGCAGCCGGTGCGCACTTCGGTGATGACCGAGCAGTCTGCCATCCCGATCGGGAATCCATGATCGCTGTCAAACATCATGACATAGCCCATGTGGCTCGGATACGGGGTCCCTGCATTATTGGAATTGGCATCGATGATCTTGGCGCCAAAGCAGCTATGATCGCCAAGGTATGCAGGCATGAAGCCGAAGGTATTGCCCTGCGGCAGGTGATTGATGGAACGCAGCGGCTGAATTGCTTCGCCTTTTTCAAGAGCGATGAACGCTTCCCGCATCAGCGGAATGCATACTTCCGGGGTCAGTCTTTTTCTGGCTTCTTCTGCTTCTACGATAATCATTTTTCTGTCCTCCTGAATCCATGTGCTGAAAACGTCTGTTCCAGACGTTCAATCGCTGCGATGACATCTGCTTCCGGAACTGCAGTGCAGATCCGTGCGCAGCACTTTCCTCCATAGTATTCTTCTCCTTCATCGCAGGCAAATAACGCTTCTTCTTCCAGCATCCGGAAGAGATCATCACGTTCCATGCCAAGCGCAGTCAGATCGATCCACAGGATATAGCCTGCATCGGGGGTATAGGCCTTCACTCCTTCCCAGGAACGGAAGAAGTTCAGGAAGCCAGCGGTGTTGCGCTTCAGCACTTCAATCAGCTGGCTGAGCCATTCTGCCCCTGCCGGGGTGAATCCGCCGATCAGGGCGGCATAGGCCATCGGATCGACGCTGCCGAAGTGATCAGCGGTACGCTGCTCTTCATAAGCATGATAAAGTTCCGGATTGCGGATGATCGCATCGGCATGATTGACGCCGGTAAATGAGAATGTCTTTCCCATCGAGATGATGGAAATCACCAGGTCCCTCTCACTTGCCATGGCAGAGAGTACCGGTACCGGTTTTCCGTTCAGCGAGATATCCGCAAAGATCTCATCGGAGAGGATCGGCATCTGGTATTTCCTGGAGAGAATCAGCAGCTGATTCAGTTCCTCATCGCTCAGCACCTGCCCCGTCGGATTATCCGGATTGCAGAGCACAAACAGCTTTGCCTTCGGATCAGCAAACTTCTTTTCCAGATCCGCAAAGTCAGGATGAAATCTTCCGTCTTTCTCGATCATCTGGCTGAAGCTGGTCATTTCCCGCTTCAGACGGCGGGCCGCCTGATCATAGCGATTATAGTCCGGAGTCATGAGCACCATGTGCTCATCTTCCCTGACAAACAGGCGGATGGCGGAAGCGACTGAGAAGATCGTTCCCTGCATCGGCAGGATCCAGTCGGGAGAGATTTCCGTCTTCCGGATGTTCTTCAGCCACCAGACTATATGATCCTTGAAATTCTGATCTGCTACGGTAAATCCCAGCAGTCCGTTATCTGCACATTCCTTCATCGCATCGATGACCGGCTGGGCAGTGCGGAATTCGAATTCTGCGCCGCTGAAGCTCGGAATGTTCTGCTTGCGCAGTGCTTCCGGAGTAAACATCAGGTCCTTGAGATTTCCCCTGCCTGCTCTTGAGACACGGGTCGTGAAATCATAGTTCATAACGTTTCTCCATCGTCATGAAAACATGCAAGCCGGTGTCCTTTCCGGACTTCTTTCAGTTCCGGGGTTTCATGACGGCAGCGTTCTTGTGCGAACGGACATCTTGCGGCAAAGCGGCAGCCTGGTTTCGGGTTGACAGGGCTAGTCACTTCGCCCTGCAGGATGATCTGGTTTTTCCGTTCTTCTTCAAAGTCCGGATCAGCTACCGGTACTGCATCAAGCAGGCCCTGGGTATAAGGGTGAAGCGGATGATCATAGACTTCTGAAGTATAGCCGGTTTCCACCATCTGACCGAGGTACATCACGCAGATCTCATCGCTGATGTAGCGGACCATCGAGAGATCGTGGGCGATGAAGAGATACGTCAGCTTCATCTCTTTCTGAAGATCTACCAGCAAGTTCACGATCTGAGCCTGCACGGAGACATCCAGAGCCGAGATTGCTTCATCGCAGACGATGAATTCCGGATTCACTGCGAGCGAACGGGCAAGGCCGACTCGCTGGCGCTGACCGCCGGAGAATTCATGCGGGAAGCGGTTGGCATGCTCGGCATGCAGGCCGACTTTTTCCAGCAGCTCATAGACCATCTGCATGCGTTCGTGATCATCTTTGCCGATGTGATGGATTTCCAGGCCTTCCTTGATGATCTCTCCGACGGTGAAGAACGGGTTCAGAGAGGCATAGGGGTCCTGGTAGACCATCTGCACCCTTCTGGTCAGTTCTCTTCGTTCTTTTCCATGAATGGAAGTGATGTCTTTTCCGTCAAAGAAGATCTTTCCGCCATCCGGTTCATAGAGCCGGACAAGGGTGCGGCCGACCGTGGTCTTTCCGCAGCCGGATTCGCCAACCAGTCCTAGCGTGCGCTGGCGGGGAATCTGAAACGAAACATCATCGACAGCGTGCAGAATCCGGTTATGGCCGAGGTTGAAGTATTTCTTCAGGTGTTCTGCCTGAACAAGCGTCTGATTGGGTTCAGTCATGGGCAGATCCTCCGATTTCCCGGGATTCCGGTTTCTGATGGAGATAAGCAGGAATCAGGGTTCCCGGGCAGCGCTGATCAAGCAGCCAGCACTTTGCAAAGTGTTCTTCTGAAACAGGCTCCAGAGCCGGATCATGCTTCATGCAGACCTCCATGCAATACGGACAGCGCGGCGCAAAGGAGCAGCCGGAGGGAGGAGCATAGAGGTCCGGCGGCGTGCCGGGAATCGACATCAGCCGGGCATCCGACTTCTTCCGACGATCCGGCATGGAACCGAGCAGGCCATAAGTGTACGGGTGCTTCGTGGAATAGAAAACATCCCGGAGAGATCCCTCTTCCACGATCTGACCTGCATACATGACCGCAACACGGTCTGCCATGCGGGCGACGACGCCGAGATTGTGCGTGATCAGGATGATGGCGCAGCCTGTTTCTTTCTGCATGTCCATCATAAGTTTCAGAATCTGGGCCTGGGTAGTGACATCGAGGGCGGTCGTCGGTTCATCGGCAATTAGCACGGATGGATGGCAGCACATCGCCATGGCGATCATGACCCTCTGGCGCTGGCCGCCGGAAAAGGTGTGCGGATAGCGGCGGAAAGATTCTTCCGGGTTCGGGATGCCTACTTTCGCAAGCATTTCAATTGCGCGCTTCTTCGCATCAGCAAGGGAGATCTTTTCATGGACGCGGATGGCTTCCGTCATCTGCCGGCCGATGCGCTGGACCGGGTTCAGTGAAGTCATGGCATCCTGGAAGATCATGGCGAATTCCTTGCCGCGGTATGCCCGCATCTCTTTTTCGGAAATCTTCGAGATGTCTTTTCCCTTGTAGAGGATGCTGTCAGAGAAGACAATTGCAGGCGGTTCCGGATTCAGGCGGATGATCGACTGCGTGGAGACTGATTTCCCGCAGCCTGATTCGCCGACAATAGCAAGAGTCTCGCCGGGATCGAGATGAAAGCTGACCCCGCGGACTGCATGGATCGTTCCGGAGACTGTTTCGAAATTCACTCTGAGGTTATTCACTTCAAGCAGATGTCCGCTCATTCTTCCGCCTCCTTTTTCATGCTTTCTTCTGCCTGTCTGCGCTTTTTCCGCCATGCCCGCGTAGAGAATTCCTCGCGCAGCTGCGGATCAAGATCATCGCGCAGGCAGTTGCCGAGCATGAAGAATGCGAAGATGATCAGGGCCAGAACAGAGGAAGGCAGAATGAACTGGTAGAAATGAATCCGGTACAGACTTGCGCCGTCTGCAGCGAGCTGGCCGAGCGAAGTCATCGGCGGGGCAATGCCGAGGCCGATGAACGCAAGACTTGCTTCGATGAACATCGCGGCCGGAACGGAACTGGTCAGAGAGACGATCATGTTGCCGAGCACATTCGGAAGAATATGCCGGAAGATGATCCGGCTGGATGAAGCCCCCAGCGTTTCTGCAGCCAGCGTGAATTCCCTGTTCTTGAACTGCAGGACGCGGCCGCGGTAGCCCCTGGCAGGGCCCATCCAGTTCATGATGGCAAGGGCAAGGATGATCGACTGCGCGCCACCGCCGAAATAGACAATGACCAGAATCAGATAGATCATCGAGGGAATGCAGAGACCGACATCGATGATGCGCATGATGATCATATCCACCCATCCTCCGCACCAGCCGGAGATCGAGCCGATCGCCATGCCGAGAGCAAACGGAATGATGGCACCGATGAATCCGACTGCAAGCGAAACCCTTGCGCCGACCCAGACTCTGGTCCAGATGTCCCTGCCAACGGAATCGGTACCGAACCAATGCTGGGCAGACGGAGAAAGATTGCTTTCCAGAAGGCTTGTTTTATCGTACCGATATGGCGACAGCATCGGTGCGAAGATCGCCATCAGGATCACTGCCAGAATCAGAATGACGCAGAACTGGCCAAGGCGGTCTTCCCTGAACTTGCGCCAGACCCCCTGCCAGTAGCTGACAGATGGACGAACAATCTGTTCCATGTCTATCTTTGATCGATCTGCAGGAACAAATTCAGAGACAGGGATTTCATCGTTCTTATTCATTGCTGTGCTCATTCATAAACCTCCTCTCATGCGACGCGGATACGAGGATCCACAATGCCGTAAAGCAGGTCAACGATGAAGTTGGCGCTGACCACGATGATCGCCTGGAAGATCACTAATCCCATTACCATCGTGTAATCCAGGGAAATCACGCTGTCTACAAAATAGCTTCCCATGCCTGGAATAGAGAAGATCTTCTCAATGACATAAGAGCCTAAGAGCATCCCTGCAATCTCGGTTCCGATGCCGGTGATCAGCGGAATAATTGCATTGCGGATCTGATGAAACACCGTGACCTTCCAGGGGCTTAAGCCCTTTGCCTTGGCCGTCTTGAGATAATCCTGACGGTCTACTTCAAGCATCAGCGTGCGCATGGAACGGGCATAGCCGGCAATTGTGCCAAGCGAGAGGCAGATGGTCGGAAGAATGGTATGCCGGAAGCTCTTCCATTGGGAGACCGGAAACCAGTGCAATTTCACAGCAAAGAAATACTGAAGCAGAGCAGCGATGATGAACGAAGGAACGGCAATGCACAGGATCACGAAGACATTGATGACGGTATCCGCAGCCTGGCCGCGATGCTTGGCAGAAATGATGCCGAGAATCATGCCCACCGGAATACCGAAGAGCAGTGCCTGCATGCCGAGCTGCGCGCTCACCGGGAAAGTTGTGGAGATGATGTAGTTCACGCTGCGGCCGGTATATTTGATCGAATATCCGAAATCGCCATGCAGAAGATTGCCGAGATACGTCAGATACTGCTGCCAGACAGGCTTGTCCAGCCCATAATATGCCATCATCTTCGCCACTGTTTCCGCCTTCAGAATCTTCGTGGAGGCAAACGGATTTCCTGGCAGCAGATGCAGCAGGAAGAAGCATACGGTCACAATGACCCATATGGTGACCACCGAAATGATCAGCCGGTAAAGAATATATCGTTTCATTCAGGTCCCTTTTCTAAGGAAATGCAGCCGCGGATGCCGGCTGCATTTCCCCTTCCTTCTTTTTTATGTCTCAGGATTACCCCCTGAGCAATCCTTCAGTTCTTTTTCAGATAATTGATTTCAATTGCATCATCAATATTCGAAAGAATGAAGTTGCTGTACTCGTGGGATACCGCATAGTAGCTGCCAACGGTGTTGACCGGAATCAGCGGCAGTTCATCAGTCAGGATCTGAGCCGCCTGTGCATATAGCTCCATCCGCTTCGTGCGGTCGAATTCCTGGGATCCTTCGCGGACCAGGGAATCATATTCTTCGTTCGAGAAGATATTGCCGGCCCCTGCCGGATTGTTGGCGGAGCCATCCGTGATCCAGTAGGCAAGGAAATCAAATGGAGAGGAACCGGTGCCGAGCGAGGTATAGTAGATATCATACTGCAGGGTGCACATTAGCTGAATCGCATTCGGGACCGGCTGCAGATTAATCTCGATGTTCTTCAGTCCAAGTACCTGGCCCCACTGATCGGTGATCGTTTCAGCCATGGTCCGGTAGTTGTCATTGTCAAACGTCAGGTAAGTCAGCGTCGGAAGATCATCGACGGAACTGTAGCCAAGCTCCTCCAGCGCAGCGTTCAGATACTTTACTGCCTGCTCTGCATCACCATCGACCGGAACTTCATTCTTCATCGGATAATCCTCGCAGAACAGAGAGTCTTCCTGGTTTCCAGGAACCGGCGGATTAAAGAAAGAACTGGTCGGATTCACAGATTTGTCGACTGCCTGGTTGATTGCCGTGCGGTTCAGCGCATAGCTGAGGGCCAAACGGAAATTCTTGCTGGAAAGAAGCGCAGCCTTTGCTGCATCGCCCTGTCCGGTCGTATTCAGCTGCACGCAACGAAGAGCCGAGCCGGAGGTATAGATCAGGTAGTCCTTGAGTTCATCCACATAATTGATATCGACCTTGTACATTGCCTGAGCTTCATTGTTCTCAAACATTGCAACCGAAGTATTGCTGTCGGAACTGCTGATCTGAATGACTTTCTTTGCAGGAAACTGCTCATCTGAACAGAGCCAGTTCTCGTTCTTCTCGTAAGTGAGGCTTGAGCCGATGGTCCAGTCCGTCAGAAGATATGGTCCGGAGCTTTCATAATTCTCCAGGGTTCCGCCGTAAGCCTGTCCCTGGGACTCAAAGAATGACTTTGAAAGCGGATAGACCTTGATGTTGTTTCCTTCGAATTCCGCTTTCGGAGATTCCAGGGTCAGCTGCAGAGTCAGATCATCCAGCGCCTTGATGCCGACGTCATCGGCCGTGCATTCGCCATTGTTGAATGCAGCAGCGTTCACGAAGCCATAGCGTTCAATGAGGTCGCTTGCATTGCCGGAGCCATTTGCCGGATCCAGCTGGGCAAGCAGATAATAGGCAAAATCAGATGCAGTGATCGGCGTTCCATCCGGCCAGCTGGTCTCTTTCAGGTGGTAGGTGTAGGTCAGATGATCATCAGAAACCTCATAGCTGTCGCAGACTTCATTCTGATAGACGCCCTGATACGGACGGAACAGCATTTCCTGGGTCAGATAGAACGCAAAATTATCCAGGTCCGTCTGCGAAGTGACCATATTCAGACTGGTCGGCTCGGTCGCAATGAAGGTGAATTCATCAATCTCCGAGGAACCTTCTCCTTCAGATGAAGCAGAAGAAGCGGCAGCACTGCTCTCCCCTCCTTCCTGCGTGTAAGTCCCGCAGCCTGCAAGCAGCGTGCAAAGCGCAAGCACCGTGGCAATCCTTTTCCTCCTCATAATTTTCCTCCCTGAGTTAGTTCAATTCTATGCTCATCACCGCAAGCATGCAACGGCTTTTTCAATATCATGAAAGAATTTCTTTTTTTCTTTCATTCAGGCAGAACTGCTGATAAGCAATGGAAAATACAGGTTCTGCGTTAATTCCGGAAGGGTTCATTCCCTGTGGATTCCGGCTTATGGACAAGTTCCTTGTGATATACTGTTTTCACAAAATGAAAGCATATTTTCATTGTTCAGGGAGGAAGAAATGAGTGAATATATTCTGAAAGGCCGGCTGATTACTGCGGCATCAGACGAAGTCATTGCGCATGGCACCGTGATCGTGAAAGACGATCGGATCGTATTTGCAGGTCCTTCTGAGACAGCTCCGGAATGTTCCGGAGCAGTTCTGGATGCCGGAGAAGGAACGATCCTTCCAGGCTTCATCGACGTGCATGCCCATCTGACTGGCGAAGAGGATGCAGGCGATTATGCGGACGGAAAGATGTTCGGAGATCAGATTGTAGGAGCAGTCTATCAAGCAGGACTCCTGCTGGATGCAGGATTCACGAGTCTCCGGGATATGAGTGAAGCCGGCATCTATGTTTCCAGAGGCGTTGAGCGCGGCATCATCCGGGGTCCTAAGATCATGCCGGGCGGCAAGGTTCTATCGATCACGAGCGGTCATGTGGATATGGCTCCCCAGATGACTCCGGAACAGTTCAATCAGAGCGATCATCTCAGTCAGCTCTGCGATGGTCCCGATGGCTGTGTCAGAGCAGTGCGGGAACAGTTCCGCATGGGTGCGAAATTCATCAAGATCTGTGCAACCGGAGGCGTATCTTCCCCTACCGACCGGATCGATGATGTGCAGTTTTCTCCCGAGGAGCTGAAAGCGATGGTAGACGAAGCACATCGTCATCATACGTATGTGACTGCGCACTGCACTGGATATGAGGGTGCATATCAGGCAATCCTGGCTGGCGTCGAGTGCATTGAGCACGGCGTTTTCCTGACTCAGCGCGAGATTGATCTGATGGCAGAAAAGCATATTCCGCTGGTATCGACGCTGAGTGTGTCGCTCGGGGTTGCGAATATCCCTGGTCTTCCTCCCTATGTGCATCAGAAGGCACTAGCTTGTGCCGAGGCGAATAAGAAGACCATTGCCATGGCCCGGAAAGCCGGCGTCCTGATTGCGTTAGGAACCGATTATTCCAATTCAATAAACACGCCTTACCTGCAGAATGGCAAAGAGTTCGAAGCGATGACGCGTGCCGGCATGACGCCGATGGAGGCAATTCATGCCGGCACGATCAACGCTGCAAAGGTCATGCGGAATGATTACGAAACCGGAAGCCTCGAAGCAGGCAAACTGGCTGACATCGTCATCGTCGACGGAAATCCGATGGAAGACATCTTATGTCTCGCCGATGCTTCGCATGTGAAGATGGTCATGCAGAACGGAAAGCTCTGCAAGAAGGAGTTATCCGCATGAATCTGAAGAATTATTCCATCACTCACGAAACCGAGGAAAACATTCCGGTTTATGGAAAGAAAACGGTTTTTCAGTTCAGCTATGACTGTGCAGAACTGGAAGACGGCGGTGAGATCACCGCGTATTCCTTTGTGTCCGGAAAAGAGAATCCGACTCTCTTCATCACAAACGGCGGTCCTGGTTCTGCCTCCGCCTGGCAGAATCTCGGATTTTTCGGTCCCTGGCGGATTCATCTGGAGGATGCGCTGAAGCCGGATATCATTCCGCCCTTCCGTCTGGAAGGAAATCCGCATTGTCTTCTCGATCTTGCGAATATTGTGCTCATCGATCCCCCGGGAACCGGATATTCAGAAACCGGAAGTCAGCTGAAAGAATACGAAAGCATTGACGGCGATGCGGCAATCATCGCAAAGTTCATCGATGCCTGGAGAAGAAACCATGGTGCCCTGCAGAGTCAGATCTATCTTGCCGGAGAGAGCTATGGCACGCTGCGCATGCCAGCAGTCATGGATGCCCTGATGGGCGGGCCGTTTGCCATCACCCAGGAACTCGGAGGCTTATCTCCGACCGGGATCATTCTGCTCGGATCGGTGATTTCCACCGGTGCTGCCCTAGGACATGCTCCGGTTGAAGAGAGTGCGCTTCGCCTGATGAGCGACGCGGCCATTCACGCATACCATACCGGAAAAGATCCGCACAAGGCTGCTGAAGAAGCATGGGCTTATGTGCCGCAATATCTGACCTCCCTGTTTGCCGGAAATACTCTTGAGGAAAGCAGGATGAACCAGGATGCAGAGATCCTTTCCGGATTCACCGGAATCTCTTCCGGAGTGCTTGCTGAGAAGCGGCTTATCATCACAGCAGAAGATTTTGCTGAGAATTGCGTGAAAGGATATACCGTCGGAACGTATGACGGAAGATATCTGATGAAAGGAAAACCTGCTCCGGGGACATTCCCCTTCCCGGGCAATACGGATCCGGTCGCAGATGATCCTGCCATGGGCAGATATTCCTCCGCGTTTGTTTCAGGCATGAATCTGTTGGCAGAACATTACGGGCTTTCCATGAAGAAGCCGTATCATATGATCCGCTTTGATCTCAATGAGGCATGGGATTATACCAGCCGGCATACCCCGCTCGGATCTCTGGAGAACGGAGCGAGAAGAAACCCTTCTCTGAAGATCTTCTTCGGAACGGGATTGTATGATCTCTGCACGCCGGCTGGCAATGTGCGCTATACCGCTGCGCATTGCTGCATCGACCCTGATCAGATCACTCTGAAGGAATATGAGAGCGGACATATGCCGTATCTCGGTGAAGCGTCTGCAGAGCAGCTGGAACAAGATCTGCGGGAATTTCTGCAGAGAGAAAGGAAAGCAGGATGAAACGGAGACTGACCATTGAGGATCTGAAGCAGATTGAATACCTTTCTGATCCGCAGCTTTCTGAAACCGGTGCACTTTCTTATACCGTGAATACCGTGAAGAAAGACGGAGGCTTTGAGCCGCATCTCTTTGGTCGATGGAATCGTCATGAATCGTGCCATCTGCTCTCTGAAGAATCCGGACATATGGGCCGCTGGAATCAGGAAGGAACCGTTCTTTACTTTCTCAGCGATCCGGAAAACTGCGGAGCAGATCAGCTCTGCAGAATGGAAGCAGGAAAAGATCCGGAAGCACTGACGCATTGCCGTCATGGGGTTTCATGGTTCTTCTTTGCCGGGGATCAGATCTTATTTGAAGCTGTCACCTTCCCGCAAGAAGCGGAAGCAGATCTGCTGAAGCCGATTTCCCGGGAAGAACGGGAAATGCTTCGGAAACAGAGAGCAGCTTCTCCGATTGAGGTCGAAGAGATCATGTATAAATTCGATGAGACGCATGGCATTCCTGACGGTCATCAGACGGAAATCGGATCTGCAGACCTTAAGAGCGGGACGGTTTCTCTTCTGACTCATACCGGAAAAGATTATAAGAAGCCGGTGCTTTCTCCGGATGGTTCCTATGTGCTCTGCTATACGTATCCGAACGGAGGCTGGCAGAAGAAGCAGGCTGCTCTGACCAGAGTGAATCCGGATGGAAGCGAAGTGCTGCTGACGAAGGAAGAATATCTGCTGGATGACAGTCCCGCGGTATTCCTGGATCCGGATCATGTCATCGTCCCTGCTTACGAGAAGACCGGCGATTCGATGCGGGCTTCGTTCCTGATCGTGAATCCCGAAAATGGGACGAAGAAATACTGCTGGGATGAGAATGCTTCCTCTGAAGGGCCGGGAATGTTTGCGGCAGGTCATACCGCATATGGTGATCCGGGGAACAGCTTCGGCATTTATGAAAATGGCATCTGGTTTCTGTCTGCTGAAAAAGGAGATTTCGGCCTGTTCTATCTGGATGCAGGAGAGAAGAAGATCTCGAAACTCTTTGTTCCGCATGCCTGCGTGCAGGGCGCGGATGTCAGAGGAAAAGAAATCCTTGCGGTCATCGGAACGACGAATCATATCGGCTCTCTTTATCTCTGCAATGCAGAGACTGGTTCGATGAACCTGCTTGCTCGCCACAATGAATGGATGGAAGAGACAGAGACTTCTATTCCGGAAGAGGTATGGATTCCTTCTTCAAAGGAAAGTGATCTGATGCATGGGTGGATCATCCGGCCATATGGATATCAGGAAGGAAAACGGTATCCGGCAGTGCTGGACATTCATGGCGGACCGGAATGTTTCTATCCGGCTGACTGGTGGTTTGAGTTTCAGTACCTCGCAGCCAGAGGATTTGCGGTGCTGTATTGCGATCCGCATGGTTCTACCAGCTACGGGCGTTCCTATGGCGAAGGTGCCTGGAATGGCACCGCATATCAGGATCTTCTGAAGTTTGCGGACTATGCGATCGAAAGAGGAATCGCAGATCCGGAAAAGATCGGCGTGACGGGAGGAAGCTACGGCGGCTGGATGACGAACTACATCATCAGTCATACGAATCGGTTTGCGGCGGCGGTCACGCAGCGCAATCTATGCAACCGCACGACTTCGTACGGAACCGGCGATATGGGTTCGATTCTCGAGAATCCGTTCCGGGGTGTTTACGCATCTATGATGAGCCGGCTGAATGGAGATTCCACGACGCTGAAATGGATTGATCAGGTGAAGACTCCCCTGCTGATCCTGCATGGAACGGAAGACTACCGCTGCAGCTTCGAACAGGCAGAACAGTTCTTCATCGCCATGAAGGACCGCAATCCGGAAGTGCCGGTGAAGTTCGATGCGTTTCTGCATGAATGCCATGAGCTGACCAGGAGCGGAAACACGTATGCCCAGATGGGCCATCTGAAAGAGATGGCAGACTGGTTCTGCACCTATCTGAAGGGAGAAAATGCATGAAGAGTTCTGTATCTGATTATTACCGGATCCGCTATGCAGGAAACGGAGATCTTTCTTCAGATGGCAGCGTGCTGGTCTATACGAGAACCCATACAGATCCTCCTGCCGAAGAAGTTCATGAACTGGTCCGGAAAGACCTGAGGACTAGAGAAGAAGAGATTCTCGGAACCGGAATGGACCCGCACTTCTCATCAGATGGGACAGGCATTTACTATACCGATTCTGCAGACGGGACGTTCCAGCTCTTCTACCTGGATCTTTCTTCCGGGGACTCTGCGCAGCTGACAGAGATGCGGTATGGCATTGTCAGTCCGGTATTTTCGCCGGATGGATCCTTGGCAGCGTTCACGTCCATTGCTGAAACCGGAAGTGATCAAGCTTCTCTTTCTCATCCCTTCAGCCAGGAAGAGAAAGAACAGGAAGCTCTGAAGGCTGCGGAGCATCCGTACGTTTCCATTACGGATGTCGGGTACAAAAATGATGAATACGGAGGTTTCTCTTCCGGGCATTTCCACTCGCTCTGGGTGCTGAACCTGAAAAACTGGGAACTGAAGATGGTATCTGAGGGAGAACGGGATCATGTGATGCCGGTCTTCTCAGCTGACAGCACGAAGCTGTTCTTCGTTTCAAACCGGGAGCGGAAGAAGGAAGAATCGATCGCAATGGATCTGTATGAAGCAGATCTTAAGAGCGGTGTTCTCACGAGACTGACCAGCGATAACTGGGTAGCATGGTATCCCGCAGCTTTCCAGCCGGTAATTACCGAAGATGGAAAGTCCATCATCTACGGTGCCCTCGCGCCTTCTCTGGCAGGCGGGATGCCATTGACGAGATTATGGAGATATGACTTCAGCACGAAAGAATCCGTGTCTCTCTGGGATGAGAAAGCGCCTTGCCATGAGGCAACGGCATTTCTCTACAATGCGGAGAATCTCGGCATGCAGGCAAGAGAAACTGCGGCGGTAAGTTCGGACGGAACGCATCTTTATTTCCTGTCCGGATGGCATGGAGCAGTGAATCTCTTTGATGCCTGCATTGAGAAAGCAGAGATCAGGCAGGTTTCTCATGAGCAGGCCTGCTATCGTTCGATTCATCGGATCGGGAATAAGTATCTGCTCTCCAGAACAGACTTCACGGATGTTCCTCAGCTGTATCTGGCAGATGAAGCGATGATGAATGGAAGTGCAGAATGGGAGCCGGAAAAACTCACGGATGAGAATCCATGGATGAAAGAGGTTCTCGTATCTCCGGAAGAGATGATGATTCCTTCTCTGGATGGAGAGGCGGAAATCCAGGGCTGGGTATTCCATCCGCAGGAATATGATGCGGAAAAGAAATATCCTGCAGTCGTCTATATCCATGGCGGACCTACGCCGATGATGGGATATGCACTGACATATGAACATCAGGCAATTCTCGGTGCAGGCATAGGACTGATTCTGCTGAACTTCCGGGGTTCTTCGGGTTACGGAGAAGCGTTTGAATCCATGAAGGCTGCGTATGATGGCAGAGCGATGACGGATATCCTGCAGTTTGTCCGTGAAGCCTGCAGGAAGTATTCCTGGATCGATGAGAAGCGCTTAGGCGTAACCGGGGGAAGCTACGGCGGCTGGATGACGAACTGGATCACGTCTCACAGCAAGGTATTCAAGGCTGCTGTCACGCAGCGCAGCATTGCCAATGAGCTGATTCAGTACGCTTCCAGCGATATGTCCGGAAGTTCGAAGGATTATCAGAGTTTCGAAGATTTCATAAAAGACGAACTGAAGAAATCTCCGGTCTCCTATGCAGAGAACATCGATATTCCGTTCCTGATCCTGCATGGCATGAATGATATGCGCTGTCCTGTCGAGCAGGCGCATCAGCTGTTTTCGGCGGTGAAGGAAACCCATCCGGATCAGCCTGTGAAGATGCTCCTTTACCCTGGCATGACCCATTCGTTCCCGATGAGTGGCCCGATGAATCTGAGGATTCATCACTATTCCGCAATGATTGACTGGTTCTGCAGGTATCTTTAGAGGAGAAAGTGCTGATGTTCTATGATCTGATGTTAAAACCGTACTGGAAAGAGGATACGGTTTCTGCTCTGGATGTCACGATCCGGACGGATTGCCCGGCAGAAAAAGGAAAGACGGTATTCACTTATTTCCACGATCTGGTCACAATTCCGTTCTGCCCGGCGGAAGGAACCTTTCTGGTGAAGGATGAGCTTGGAAAAGTTCCGTATGAAGTAAAACCTCTTCCTGCAATCATGAATTTCATTCATCCGGAAGGACTGATTGCAGAAAGAGATACTTCCGGAGAGATCACGTTATCCTACCGGATTCTCCCGAGAGTACAGCCGGAAGACTATCATTCGAGTCCGTATTTTGATCTGGTTGCGGAGAAAGGCGGAGTGAATGGCACCGGAACCACCTTCCTGTGCTATCCGGGAAGCCTGGACGATGAGGCAGATCTTTCGCTGACCTGGGATCTGTCTCTGCTGCCGGAAGGATGCAGAGGAATCTGGACGTTCTCTTCTGATCTTCATGCAAAGAAGCATCTGACGTTCAGTGAATTCTTATGGACCGTATTTGCCTGCGGAAAAGTGAATAGCTCTGAGCATGGAAAGACCGGGTTCTACTGGTTTGATACGCTGCCCTTCCCTGCCGAAGAAGGAGCGGAACGGATCACGAAGATGTTCGAAGTCATGTCGGACATGTTCCATGATACCGGAGAGGATTACAGGGTATTTGCCAGACATAATCATTTTGCAGGAAATGGAGGAACTGCCCTGACCCGTTCCTATCTCTACGGATATGGGAAAGATGACCGCGTGGACCTTGATGATCTGCAGGATCTGCTGGCGCATGAAATGGTTCATAACTGGCCGACTATGATCGATGATCCGCCCGGAAAGGGAACCTGGTATGTCGAAGGCAGTGCAGAATACTATTCCACGATGGTGCCGATGGAAATGGGAATCCGCTCCATTGCCAAGACTGCAGAAGTGATCAATTCCAAGGCTGGTGCCTACTGGAAGAACCCGATGCATAACCTTTCCAATGAAGAACTCGGGAAACGGTACTGGACAGATCGCAGATGCCAGCGGGTTCCGTATGCCAGAGGCATTCTATTCCTTGCGAATACCGATGCTGCAATTCAGAAAGCAACCGATGGAAAGAAGAAGCTGCTCGATGTCGAACTGGAGCTTCTGAAGAAAAAACATCCGGAACCGGAAGACTTCCTCAGAGCGGTGAAGGAAATCAGCGGTCTGGATCTTTCCGAAGCATATGAATGCATGTGCAGAGGCGATGATCCGATTCCTGATCCGGATGCCTTCGGCGGACATTTCATTGCCAGAAAAGAAATGGTCCATGAACAGGACCATCAGCATGTTGCTGAATATGACAATGATGCAGGGAAAGAAGTACCTGGCTGGGTCTGGTATCCGAAACAGCTTGCTGATCATTGATCGAAGCTCTTTCCTGCAGAGTATCAGTTCTGGACCAGTCTCTGCAGGAGGAGCTTTTTCTAGTCTTTATCTTTTGGCGGCCATCAGGCAGCAGCTTCCCTGAAGGTAAGGCCAAAAAAACGAGTATGCAGTATTCCGGATAAGAACAAAGCATACTCGTTTTTATGTCTAAAGCTGCATTCTTCAGTCAATCAGCGTAAGCACTCCTTTATGCTGAAGTTCTCCGCGCTTTCCTCTACCTGTTTCATCGTTCCAGGTCATGAATGCATATACTCTGCCATGGTTCAGATCATCAATCTGAGAGACAACGAGTCCGGATTCCTCGATCCAGTTCAGCATATAAACTCCTTCTGAAATCTCCAGGGAGGAGTATGGTTCTTCTTCCACTGCAGGAGCACCTTCTGCCCGCTTGCTGAGAGCGGTCCAGCGGATCTTATGGTCATCCAGAACCTCAATCACGAAATGATATCCGGTCTCGTAGTTCACATCCATTTTTCTGCCATTCAGCTTTTCAAATAAGGTCATATCATTGTCATCCTTTCTGTGACATCAAAAATGTATCACAGAGATGTAACAGGATCAATGACTATGCTTCTCCTTCGCTCTCAGCTCTGCCCGCATGCGGTCCAGCTCTGCTTTTCTTACCTGCACGCGCTTCTCGAGTCCCTGATCGGTAGGCTGATAGTACTGCTTTCCTTCCAGCGAATCCGGCAGACACTGAAGACCGGTAAGATGTTCCTTGTAGTCGTGGGCGTATTCATACCCTTTCCCATAGCCGAGATCTTTCATCAGTCCGGTTTCCGCATTGCGTAACTGCAGCGGAACCGGTTCTGCTTCCATATTCTTCGCATCGGCAGCCGCACTCGTATAAGCCGTATACAGTGCATTGGACTTCGGCGCTAACGAACAGTAGACAACCGCATGTGTCAGATGCACGGAACATTCCGGCATGCCGAGAAACTGGCACGCATGATAGGCATTGATCGCAACATTGAGTGCCCCGGAATCAGCCATACCGATATCTTCAGAAGCAAAGCGCACGATGCGCCTTGCGACATAGAGGGGATCTTCCCCTGCCTCCAGCATCCTTGCCAGCCAGTAGACTGCCGCATCGGAATCCGAATTGCGCATCGACTTATGAAGGGCGGAGATCAGATTGTAGTGCTCTTCGCCATTGCGGTCATACAGCAGAGTTCTTCCCTGGATGCACTGATCTATGACTTCTCTGGTAACTACCGACTGCATGCCGGAACCGGTTCCGTTCATGACCGCAAGTTCCAGCGTATTCAGAGCTGTTCTCGCATCGCCATCCGCATAGACCGCAATCAGTTCCAGCAGACTGTCATCGATTGTGACGTCCCAGGTGCCGAATCCCCTCTCATCATTCAGTGCATTCTTCAGAATCTGAATCAGGTTCTCCCTGGTCAGAGGATTCAGAACGAAGACCTTGCAGCGGGAGAGAAGAGCGTTATTCAGTTCAAAGGATGGATTCTCGGTGGTCGCTCCGATCAGGATGATGGAACCTCGTTCCACATACGGAAGAAAGGCATCCTGCTGGGCTTTGTTGAAGCGATGGATCTCATCCACAAACAGGATGGTCTTCTGACCCATGCGTCTGGCATCTTCGGCTTTGTTCATCACTTCCTTGATTTCTCTGATTCCGGAAGTCACAGCCGAGAAGTTCACGAAATAGCTCTTCGTCGAAGAAGCGATGATTCTTGCCAATGTGGTCTTGCCGGTGCCGGGAGGTCCCCACAGAATCATGGACTGCACCTGATCGCAGTCAATCATCCTGCGCAGAATCTTTCCAGGTCCGATCAGATGTTCCTGGCCGACATATTCCTCAATGGTTTCCGGCCGCATGCGGTCTGCAAGCGGGCCGGAGACATGACGGTCGTCAAACAGTGACTGCTGTTCCATAAGCTTTCCCTTCTTGTTCAGAATTCCGGATGAGACGGAATCTCTGCAAATGCTTCAGAACCCTTATGACAGATCGGGCATTCTTCCGGCGGCCTCGTATCCCGGATCACAAAACCGCATACCTGGCATTTCCATCTCTTCACGATTGCAAACTGCTGATGATGGCACATCGGGCACTCTTCCGGGGCATGTGCAGTTTCTGATTCATATCCGCATACTTCACATTTCCAGACTGTTCTTTCTGATTTCATAGGTGCTGTTCTTCCTTCTTCTATATTGTAGTCAGCAAGAAGCTTGTTGAGGTTTCTTTTCCGTTCATCCAGTGAACCTCTCCCGCCTAGGTGCTGATGCACGATAAACAGGGAATGCGCCGCCGCTGATTTAATGGACAGGTGCGGGATACATGACGCAGAATCAGGAGAACGCGGATGAAGAACCCGTTCGGATCTGGTAAGACCCTCCTTGAGATTGCTGAAACATTTCCGACGCTGTTCTATCTCTATGATGAAGAAGGATTCCGCAGGATGGATGGACGGCAAAGAAGTCATTCTCATGGAATTCCGGATACCGGGAATATTCCCTGGCCGAGGCAGTTCTGAAACCGTATATTCCAAAGCTCATGCAGGATCCTGGAAACAGACAGGACTTCTCTTCTTATAAGGAACAGAGACTCCGTTTTCCTGGAGAGAAGATCATATTCTCTTCCAGCGAGATGCCGGCAATGGATCCCGTACTGGCAAAGAAACTGAATGCGATCCCTAGTTCTGCTTCCATCATTTAGGATTCTTCGAGAACATTTCTGCCATCGGCAAAGGCATGAGAAGACAGCTTCATGAATTGCATACATGCCAGGGCTGCAATCTGATTGTTCTCCGCTTATGCAGCAGTCATACAGGTGTTTTCTGTTTTCAGAGATCCTTCCTTTCTGCCCTGCACTCAGCATTGCGCATGCCGTTTCCTGCAGGTCTGCTCTTAAAGATCGCGCCTCTATCCTGCAATTGCAGTATTCAGTTTAAAAGAATTGTGACATCCGGTATATCTATGTCAATATAATTTCAGAAAGTACTAGTACTGCAACCCGTTTTCATGCACAAGCTTCACAAAATGTCATTCGGTAGAAGCCACACCCCTTTACGGGGCGGTTTTACGTTGTTTAGCCCTGATTCTCAATATAGTGTTCAATGGTTTCCTGAGATACCTGTCCTATCGATGCAGCAAAATAGCCATCTGACCATAACGTTTTTTCTTTCCAG
>Ga0256404_1000685_pt1 | contig 86807 bp, 86 predicted proteins | sample RumenRJG_01DNA_FD_185990 | JGI IMG/M metagenome (GOLD analysis project Ga0256404, IMG submission 185990) | Bovine rumen microbial communities from Lethbridge, Alberta, Canada - RJG_01 | ecosystem: Host-associated > Mammals > Digestive system > Stomach > Rumen | place: Canada: Alberta | collected...
TTTTGCTTGTTTTCTTTTTGCAACACTAAGATAAGTGAAAATTCTGACATGGCAAAATCCTGGGCAACTTTTTGTTGCTCAGGAACTTATAAATAAAGTTAAATTATAGTGTTGCGGAATTAAGGACCTTTAGAAAGAGCCGGAAAAACGGCGTCGTCCATTACTTCCGGAGTATTTGAAAATACTTCCGGAGTATCTGAAAATAGTCCCGGAATAATTCAAATTACTCTTAGAGTAATTGAAAATACTAAAACTATCTGCAAAAAAACGGGGAAAGATGCCGATTTCTCGTTTTTTTGCACTATCTTTGCAGGCTGTAATGTATTACCCAGAACAATTATGAGTATGAGAAAGAGCATTTTCACCCTGGCCGTGATGTTAGTAGCGGCACTGTTTGTAACCACGTCTTGCGGAAACAAGAGTCAGAAACAGGTTCAAGAGGAGAGTCAGGCAGGACAAGTGAATAACTTCCGCATCAAGCGCGGCACGAACATCAGCCACTGGCTGTCGCAGTCGGAGCAGCGCGGTGAGGCACGTCGTCTGCACATACAGGAGGATGACTTTGCCCGCCTGAAGGAGCTGGGCTTCGACTTTGTGCGCATACCCATCGACGAAGTGCAGTTCTGGGACGAGGACGGCAAGCAGCTGCCTGAAGCTTGGGGACTGCTGAACAATGCACTCGACTGGGCTCGCAAGTACGATCTAAGAGCCATCGTCGATCTGCACATTATCCGTTCGCACTACTTCAATGCCGTGAACGAGGCTGGCCAGGCTGCCAACACGCTGTTCACGTCAGAGGAAGCGCAGGAAGGTCTGCTGAATCTGTGGCGTCAGTTGTCGGACACACTGAAGAACCGCAGCAACGACTGGGTGGCCTACGAATTCATGAACGAGCCCGTGGCCGACGAGCACGAGCAGTGGAACGCCCTCGTAGCAAAGGTACACAAGGCCCTGCGCGAACTGGAGCCTCAGCGTACGCTCGTCATCGGTTCGAACCGTTGGCAGGGACACGAGACGATGAAGTATCTGAAGGTGCCCGAGGGCGACAAGAACATCATCCTGTCGTTCCACTACTACAACCCCATGCTGCTGACGCACTACGGTGCATGGTGGTCGCCGCTGTGTGCTGCCTACAAGGGTAAGGTGAACTATCCCGGTGTGCTCGTGTCGAAGGAAGACTACGATGCAGCTCCTGATGCCATCAAGGCTGAGCTGAAGCCATATACCGAAGAAGTGTGGAACATCGACAAAATCCGCGAGCAGTTCAAGGATGCCATCGAGGCTGCCAAGAAGTACGACCTGCAGCTGTTCTGCGGCGAGTGGGGTGTCTATGAGCCCGTTGACCGCGAACTGGCCTACAAGTGGTATCGCGACGTGCTGACCGTCTTCGACGAATTCAACATTGCCTGGACCACATGGTGCTACGACGCCGACTTCGGTTTCTGGGACCAGCAGCGTCACACATTCAAGGACCGCCCGTTGGTTGAACTTCTGATGAGCGGCAAGAAACTGGGAGAATAAAAAAGAAATAGAACTAGGCTGAATATGAAACTATTTGACGTATATCCCCTGTTCGACGTGAACATCGTTAAAGGCAGGGGCTGTAAGGTTTGGGACGACAAAGGTCAGGAGTATCTTGATCTCTATGGCGGTCACGCCGTGATTTCCATCGGCCATTCGCATCCGCACTATATCAATAAGGTGACGGAGCAATTGGGGAAGATTGGGTTTTACTCGAACTCAGTAATTAACAAACTACAGGTAGAGCTGGCAGAGCGTCTGGGAAAGATCAGTGGTTACGACGACTACCAGTTGTTCTTAATCAACAGCGGTGCGGAGGCCAACGAGAATGCACTGAAGTTGGCATCGTTTAAGAATCCGCAGGCCACGCGCATTCTGTCGTGTGAACACTCGTTCCACGGACGTACGTCACTGGCCGTCGAGGTGACCAATAATCCGAAGATTGTGGCTCCGCTGAACGACAACCACCACGTGCGTTTCCTGCCGTTAAACGACATTGAGCCGTGGGTGCGCGAGATGTCGCGTGGAGGCGTCGCTGCCGTCATCCTGGAGTGTATTCAGGGCGTCGGTGGCATCCAGATGGCCACGCCTAAGTTCGCTCAGGACTTGGCATACGCCTGCAAACGCTTCGGTGTAACGCTGATTTGCGACGAAATACAATGCGGCTACGGACGTAGCGGTAAGTTCTTCGCCCACCAGTGGCTCGGCATCAAGCCTGACATCATTACCGTTGCGAAAGGAATCGCTAACGGTTTCCCCATGGGTGCTGTACTCATCTCGCCCGACTTCGAGCCCGTCTACGGACAGTTGGGCACAACGTTCGGCGGCAACCATCTGGCTTGTGCGGCAGCCCTCGCCGTGCTCGACGTGTACGAGCAGGAACACATCGTCGAGAATGCCCACGAAACTGGTGAATACCTTATTGCACAGCTGAAGGAACTCCAAAAGACGCAACCCCACATCAAGGACGTGCGTGGTCGCGGCCTGATGATTGGCATCGACCTCGACATTCCGCACAAGGACGTGCGCCAGCCGCTGATTTATCAGGAGCACTGCTTCACAGGATGTGCCGGACAGAACATTCTGCGTCTGTTGCCGCCGCTGTGTCTGACGAAGGCCGAGGCCGACGAGTTTATTGAGAAATTAAAGAAGGTTTTTAATTCGCTATAACGGTATAACGTAATAACGAAATAACATCAAAAAAAGATGAAAATATCAGTAATCGGAGCCGGTGCCATGGGTGGCGCTATCGTTGAAGGGCTCATCAAGGGAGACTACATCCAAAACGAGGACATCTGCGTGAGCGACCCCGTGCGTGCAACACGCGACAAGTTCGCTGATTTGGGCGTGACGGCGACGCCGAGCAACCAGTTGGCAGCACAGGGTGCCGATATCGTATGCGTGGTTGTCAAGCCCTGGCTCGTGGAGCAGGTGCTGACTGGCATTCGCGACGTGATGGATTACGACCAGCAGACACTCGTCGTGGTGGCTGCAGGCGTCAAGTCGGAGAACATCAAACAGTGGATGACGAAAGAAGGGAAGATGATTCCGACGTACCTCGTCATTCCGAACATCGCCATTGCACAGCTGGCGTCGATGACGTTTATCGTGCCGGCTATTGGCGCGACACAGCAACATACGGACCAGGTGGTGAAGTTGTTCGAGAGCATGGGCAAGACCATTATCACCGACGAGCAGCATCTGGGTGCCGGCACGACACTGGCATCGTGCGGCATCGCCTATGCCATGCGCTATATCCGTGCTGCGGCAGAGGGCGGCGTAGAGTTAGGCTTTAAGGCTGACGACGCGAAGGCCATCGTAATGCAGACGATGAAGGGTGCCGTAGAGCTGTTGGAGGCAACGGGCCTGCACCCCGAAGCCGCCATCGACTTGGTGACGACGCCTGGCGGTGTGACCATCAAGGGACTGAACGAGATGGAGCATGCCGGCTTCACGTCAAGTGTAATTAGAGGATTAAAAGCAGGAGCGAAATAATTATGGACGAACAATTGAAACAAATAGGCGAGCGACTGCGCGGACTGCGCGACGTGCTCGACATCCCCGTGAGCGAGATGGCTGAAACCATCGGTATCAGCACTGAGAAGTATGAAAAAATTGAGCAGGGCGAGCTGGACATCACCATCTCAAACCTGATGAAAATTGCGAAGAAGTACGGCGTATCGACGGAGGAACTTATATTCGCTGAGGCACCGCACATGAAGTCGTACTATGTGACGCGCAAGGGTCAGGGCATGAGCATCGAACGCACAAAGGCATATAAATATCAGAGCCTTGTGGGTGGTTTCGTCAACCACAAGGCCGACGTATTCATCGTCACCGTCGAGCCGAAGCCCGGTGCCCGCACCATCTATAAAAACACCCACCCCGGACAGGAGTTCAACATGGTGCTGGAAGGTAGCATGGAGCTCTACATCGGTGGCAAGACCATCATCCTTGAGGAAGGTGACAGCATCTATTTTGACTCCACCAAGCCCCACGGCATGCTGGCCGTCGGTGACAAGGCCGTCAAGTTTTTAGCGTTTACTGTAGAATAGTCGACATAACGGAATAACGATATAACGTTATAACGAAAGAAGAAAGAAATGATAGAAAGATTTTTGAAACAGACGACGTTCACGTCTGTTGAGGATTACAACAAGAACCTGGAGTTTATCATCCCCGAGAACTTCAATTTCGCCTACGACGTAATGGATGTCTGGGCCGAGGAGAAACCCGAGGGGCTGGCCATTCTGTGGACCAACGACCAGGGGGAGGAAATACGCACGACATTTGCCGAACTGAAAGAACAGACCGATCAGGCAGCATCGTATCTGCAGACGCTGGGCATCGGCAAGAACGACCCCGTGATGCTGATTCTGAAGCGTCACTATGAGTGGTGGGTCATCATGCTTGCCTTGTGTAAAATTGGCGCCATCGTCATCCCCGCAACACACATGCTCACGAAGCACGACTACGTCTATCGCAATACGCGGGCATCGGTGAAGGCCATCATCTGCGCCGACGACGATTATATCATCGGTCAGATTAAGTTGGCTATGCCCGAGAGTCCGACGGTAAAGCAATATATCACTTTGCGCGACGAAGAAGGTTTCCGCAATTGGAGAAAGGAATGGAGGGAGGCGCCGAAATTCCAGCGTCCCGCCTTCGTCAACGAGAACGACGACACAATGCTGATGTACTTCACCAGCGGTACCAGCGGCGAGCCGAAGATGGTGGCACACGACTATCTCTATGCCATGGGCCATCTGTCGACAGGCGTCTTCTGGCACAACCTGCACGAGGGTTCGCTGCACCTCACCGTGGCCGACACTGGCTGGGGTAAGGCCGTCTGGGGCAAGTTCTACGGACAGTGGTTTGCCGGCGCAACGGTGTTCGTTTACGACCACGAGAAGTTCAATGCCGACAATCTCCTGCGTCAGATTGAGAAATACCGCGTGACGTCGTTCTGCGCACCCCCGACCATCTATCGCTTTATGATTCGCGAGGACCTTTCAAAATACGACCTGTCGTCACTCGAGTACTGCTGCACGGCCGGTGAGGCACTGAATCCCGCCGTGTTCGACAAACTGAAGGAAAAGACCGGTCTCAACATCATGGAAGGTTTTGGACAGACCGAGACCACGATGACCCTCGGCACCTTCCCCTGGATGACGCCGAAGCCCGGTTCGATGGGTATTCCCAATGCCCAATATAACATCGACCTGCTGCGTGCTGACGGCACGTCGTGCGAGGACGGTGAGAAGGGAGAAATCGTCATCCGCGTGGGTGACCGTAAGCCCATCGGACTCTTCAAGGGTTACTATCGTGACCCCGAGAAGACCCGCGAGGCGTGGCACGACGGCATCTACCATACAGGTGATATGGCTTGGCGCGACGAGGACGGCTACTATTGGTTTGAGGGTCGTATCGACGACGTCATCAAGTCGTCAGGCTACCGTATCGGCCCGTTCGAGGTCGAGAGTGCGCTGATGACCCACCCTGCTGTCGTGGAGTGCGCTATTACCGGTGTTCCCGACGATATCCGCGGTATGGTAGTAAAGGCTACCGTCGTACTCGGCAAGGAGTGGAAGGACAAGGCTGGCGAAGACCTCATCAAGGAACTGCAGCAGCACGTCAAGAAGGAGACGGCACCCTACAAATATCCTCGTATCGTCGAGTTCGTCGACGAACTGCCAAAGACCATCTCCGGAAAGATCCGCCGTGTGGAAATCCGCAACAAGGACGCCGAGAAGTAATTCAAAATTGACAATTGATAATTGACAATTGATAATTAGATATGGCGGCGCATAACGAGTTAGGCAAGTGGGGTGAAGACACGGCGGCAGACTATCTGCAGCGCAACGGTTACACCATCGTTGAGCGCGACTGGAAATCAGGTCACCGCGACCTCGACATCATTGCCCAGGACGAAGACGGCACCGTCGTGTTCGTCGAAGTGAAGACCCGTCGCAACCGCTTGTTCGGCGACCCTGAGGAAGCCGTGGACTACAGGAAACTGCGAAGTCTGCAGATGGCCATCAATCACTACATCAAGTATCGCCACATCAACGGCGACTCCCGACTGGACATCATCACCGTTGTCGGCACCGTCGGAGAAGAACCGGAAATAGAACATATCAAGGACGTATCACTGATATAAAATGAAGAAAAGAATTGTCATCAAGATAGGCTCAAACGTGCTGACACGTACGGACGGAAAACTGGACGTCACACGCGTGTCGTCACTCGTCGACCAGGTGGCCTCCCTCCGTCGTCACGACTACGAGATTATCCTTGTGTCGTCGGGTGCCGTAGCCTGCGGACGTCGTGAACTGACCGTCGACCACTCGCTCGACAGCGTCGAACAGCGCCAGTTGTTCTCCGCCGTAGGTCAGGTGAAACTCGTCGGACTCTACTACGACCTGTTCCGCGAGTTCGGCATCCACGTGGGACAAGTGCTCACGATGAAGGAGAACTTCGAGCCCGGCGAGCAGTACCGCAACCAGCAGGCCTGTATGAAGGTTATGCTCGAAAATGACGTGTTACCCATCGTCAACGAGAACGACACCGTCAGCGTCACCGAGCTGATGTTCACCGATAACGACGAGCTCTCAGGACTCATCGCACAGATGATGAAGGCCGATACGCTCATCCTGCTCTCCAATATCGACGGCATCTACGACGGTCATCCTGACGACCCTGCGTCAAACATCATCCCCACCGTCGAACCCGGTCGCGACCTCTCACAATACATCAAGGAAGAGAAAAGCGCCTTCGGTCGTGGCGGCATGCATTCGAAGTACACCACCGCCCAGAAGCTCCAGAAGGACGGTGTCCGCGTCGTCATTGCCAACGGTAAGCGCGAAGACATCCTCCTCGACATCCTTTTAAACAATCAAAACGTACCACATACAGAATTCATTCCAAATGCAATTGACTGAAACATTCCAGCGGGTTAAGAAAGCCAGCCGCTCACTGGCCCTGCTCTCCGACGAACAGCGCAACACCATCCTCAATGCGGTGGCCGACGCCATCATCGACTTCAAGGAGCGCATCCTCGTAGCCAACAGCCAGGACTTGGCAAAGATGGACCCCAAAAATCCCTTATACGACCGTTTGCAACTCACCGAGAAACGCCTCGACGACATTGCCGGCGACATGCGCAACGTGGCATCACTGCCCTCACCGCTTGGTTACGTTACCAAGGAGAAGACATTGCCCAACGGTTTACGCCTGCATCGTGTCAGCGTGCCCTTCGGTGTCATCGGCATGATCTACGAGGCCCGTCCTAACGTCACCTACGACGTATTCTCGCTATGCTTCAAGAGCGGCAATGCCTGCGTGCTGAAGGGCGGAAGCGATGCCGACCTCTCCAATCAGGCTTCCGTCGAACTCATCCACGAGGTGCTCGAGCGCTTCGGTGTCAATCCCGACGTCGTTACCCTGCTGCCGGCAACCCATGAGGCCACGGGCGAGATGCTCAATGCCGTGGGTTACATCGACCTCTGCATTCCCCGTGGCGGACGTCGCCTCATCGACTTCGTGCGCGACACCGCCCGCATCCCCGTCATCGAGACTGGTGCTGGCGTCGTCAACACCTATTTCGACAAGGACGGCGACGTGGAGATGGGCAAGAAAATCATCTGCAATGCCAAGACACGCCGCGTATCGGTGTGTAACGCCCTCGACTGCCTCATCATCCACGAGAGCCGCTTGGGTGACCTCGTCGAACTGGTAAAACCCCTGCTCGACCACAAAGTGACGCTCTACGTCGACGGGCCTGCTTACCAACTGCTGCGAGGAAATTATCCGACCATTCTGTTGCAGTCCGCCACCGACGAGTCGTTCGGCACAGAATTCATGGACTACAAGATGTCTATCCGCACCGTAGCATCACTGGACGAGGCACTGGCACACATCGACCAGTACGGCTCCGGACATAGCGAGGCCATCATCACCAACGACGAGGCTACGGCTCGCAAGTTCCAGTCGCACGTCGATGCCGCCTGCGTCTATTGGAATGCCCCCACGTCGTTCACCGACGGCGCGCAGTTCGGTCTCGGTGCCGAGATTGGCATCTCCACCCAGAAACTCGGTCCCCGCGGTCCCATGGCACTTGAGGAAATCACCACCTACAAATGGATCATCGAGGGCGAAGGCCAAACCCGCCCGTAAACACGAAGTCACGGAATCCCGCAATACCGGAATTCCGAAATAACGTAATAACGTAATAACGAAAATAAAAATGAAAAGTTTTATCAACGTACAGGATATCGGCCCGCTGGAAAAAGCGATGGCCGAAGCATTTGAGATCAAAAACGACCGTTACAAGTATCAGCATCTGGGCAAGAACAAGACCCTCATGATGATATTCTTCAATAACTCCCTGCGCACGCGTCTCTCCACCCAGAAAGCCGCCATGAACCTCGGCATGAATGTCATCGTGCTCGACGTCAATGCCGGTGCCTGGAAACTTGAGACCGAGCGTGGCGTCATCATGGATGGCGACAAGAGCGAACACCTGCTCGAGGCCATTCCCGTCATGGGTTGCTATTGCGACCTCATCGGCGTGCGTTCTTTTGCCGGACTCACCGACCGCGAGTACGACTATGCAGAAACCGTGCTGCAGCAGTTTATCAAATATTCAGGCCGCCCCGTCTTCGCTATGGAGACCGCCACGGTGCATCCCCTGCAGGCCTTCGCCGACCTCATCACCATCGAGGAGCATAAGACGGTTGAGCGCCCGAAGGTCGTCCTCACATGGGCCCCCCACTGCCGCGCTCTCCCTCAGGCCGTGCCTAACAGCTTCGCTCAGTGGATGAACGCCGCCCCCGACGTCGATCTCGTCATCACCCACCCCAAAGGCTACGAACTCGACCCGCAGTTCGTCAGCAATGCTCGCGTGGAATACAATCAGCGCAAAGCCTTCGAAGGTGCCGATTTCATCTACGCCAAGAACTGGTCAAACCCCGGTGTCACCAACCCTGCCGACTATGGCAAGATCACCTGCGAGGACCGTTCATGGACTGTCGATACCGAGCACATGTCGTGGACCAATAACGGCAAGTTCATGCACTGTCTGCCCGTCCGTCGTAACCTCATCGTCACCGACGACGTCATCGAGTCGCCCAACAGCCTCGTCATCCCCGAAGCTGCCAACCGCGAAATCTCATGTTCCGTGGTCATCAAGCGCATGCTCGAAGCACTATAATGGTCAATGGTTAATGGTCAATGATTAATGGTTTATGATTTCCTTCGAATGCGATTATAACAACGGCGCACACCCCAAGGTGCTCGAGAACCTCATTAAATACAATAATGAGCGACCGACGCCCTACGGCTTCGACGCGTTCTCCGAGCGTGCCAAGGACCGCATCCGCGAAGCCATCGGCATGCCCGACGCGCAGATATTCTTCCTGACGGGTGGCACGCAGACCAACGCCACCACCATCGACTCCATGCTCTACCAGTACGAGGGCGTCATCTGCGTCGGTTCGGGTCATATCAATGTCCACGAGGCCGGTGCCGTAGAGTTTACGGAACACAAAATCATCACCATCCCCGACGCGCAGGGCAAGATGGAGGCCAAGACGCTCAACCGGTATCTCGACGACTTCTATCACGACGGCAACCGCGACCACGCCGTACATCCGGGCTTGGTCTATATCACCTTCCCAACGGAATTGGGAACGATTTACACCGCTCGCGAATTGGATGACATCTATCAGGTCTGTAAACGCTACGACATACCCCTCTACATCGACGGGGCACGTCTAGGCTACGGTTTGATGGCCGAAGGTTGCGACGTCACCCTACCCTATCTCGCACGCCACTGCGACGTCTTCTACATCGGTGGCACGAAGATTGGTGCCCTCTGTGGCGAGGCCGTCGTCTTCACCAACCGTCAGGCTCACAAGCATTTCTTCTCCATCCAGAAACAGCACGGCGCCGTCATTGCCAAGGGTGCCCTCATCGGCCTGCAGTTCGACGCCCTGTTCACCGACAATCTTTATTTCAAACTGTCGCGCCATGCCATCGACATGGCCATGCAGATGAAACGCATCTTCCAGGAGCAGGGCTACGAGTTCTGGCTTGACTCTCCCACCAACCAGCAGTTCATCATCCTGCCCGATGCCAAGGTTGAGGAGCTGTCTGCCAAGATGGAGTTTACCCATTGGGGACAGGCCGAGGGTCATCGCACCATCTGCCGGTTCGTCACCTCGTGGGCAACGACACAAGAAGAACTAAACGAAATGAAGCGCCTGCTATAGGCGCTTCATCAGTTTCTTGACTTTCCGTTCCATCTGTTCGATAATCTTGTCGGGTCGCCAGTCGCCAAACACATTTTCTACGGTATATCTGGCCGCCTCGCCCTCCGTCATCACCGTCTCCACCTGACAGTTCTCTGTCGTCATCACATTCGCGTCCTCCTTGCTCTTCTTCGTCATCGTAAACGTCACCACATTCGTCTGTGGCATGATGTCGCGACCTGTAGCGTCCACCGTGCCATACTCCCTGAAGTCGTTCCGCACCGTGTTCATGCCGCGATAGTCGAAACGTGTCGGGTTCAGCCGCTCGGGCGTTAACAGCGTCGTATGCAACCAGATGCAGTGGGGCGTACCATTCCATCCGCGCGCATATTCAAAATTCGACACGATATTCTCCACCGTACAACGGTTAAAGATGTAGCCCCACCTCGTCTTCGTCGTCTTCGGAGCCGCTATCACATTACGTCCGCTACCGTCTGTCGTACGTTTCTCGGTGACAATCTTACAACGCTCAAACCACACGTCTCCGTCGCCGCAGATAAAGTCCACCGTACCGTGAATCTCCGAATCCTGCAGATAATGCACGCCTTGGTCGTTGTCCGAATAGTACGTATCCTGATACGACAACATGCGCACACGGTTACAGATGGTTCGCGTACCCTTGTCCTGTAGCGTCACCGCACGACCGGCAGCACCCGCACCATAGTAATCCAACGCATTCTTCAGCGTCATATCCTGAAAGTAGTTCCCCGTGCCGCGGTTCTGGAAGATGGCCGTCTTCGAGATGCCTTCGTTCTTCACATCGGGCTGGTTCTGGAGGATGGTGCCTTCCATACTCTGCCCTGTCAACGCAATATTATGCCCTGTTATCTTCGTTAAAGCCCTTTTGTCGAAATTATACATCCCGTCAGGAATCAGGATAAACAACCGCTCGGCATCCTGCTCGGCGTTCATTTTGTTAGCCTGTTCCACTGCCTTCAGCAGACTCTCCACACTACCCTTCTCAACGGTTATCACCCGCTGAGCCATAACCGTCGTCAAGCCCAACAGGCATAATGCCAGTAGTAAACCTCTTCTCATCTTTTACAAATGTTTTTTCTTTAGTTTTCGTGCTTGCTGCTCCATCTTCTTCAGCTGCTTGTCCGGGCGCCAGTCGCCGAACACGCGCTTTACCGTATATTGCTTGGCTTCCTCCTTCGTCATGATGGTCTCGGCCGTATAGGGCTGCGTATGGTCTCTCAGCGTAAACCTCACCACGTTCGACTTTGGCGTGATGTCGCGACCCGCACCGTCCATCGTACCATATTCCTTGAAGTAGTTGCCCGACGTCTTCATACCCTCGTCGTCAAACCGCGTCGCCTCCAGCTTCTCCGGCGTCAGCAGCGTGGTATAGAGCCACACGCAATGCGGATTCGTATGCCACGAACGACCGTAGTTGAATGCCGACACATCGTTCTCTATCGTACAGTGGTTGAACACGTAGCCCCACTCCGTCTCCGACGTACGCGTTGCTGTGATGATGTCCACCCCGCTGCCGTCCGGTGTACGTTTCTCGGTCACTATCCTGCAACGCTCAAACCACACGTCACCCGCCCCGCAGATAAAGTCGATGGTGCCGTGGATCTCCGTGTCCAGCATGTAGCTCTGACACTGCTCGTTGTCCGAATAATACGTATCCTGATACGACAGCATGCGCACACGGTTACAGATGGTCCGCGTACCTTTGTCCTGTAGCGTCACCGCACGGCCGTCCGGCTCCACGTGATAGTAGTCCAGCGCATTCTTCAGCGTCAGGTCCTGGAAGTAGTTCCCCGTACCGCGGTTCTGCAGCACCGCCGTCTTGCTGATGCTCTCCGTCTTCACGTCCGGCTTGTTCTGAATCACCGTACCCGCCATGCTCTCACCCACCAGCGCGATGTTATGCCCGCTGATGCGCGTCAGCGTCGTCTCGCCGAGGTCGTACACCCCGTCGGGAATCATGATAAACAGCCTCTCGGCCGTCACCGTATCGTTCCTTTGGTTTGCCTCACTGATAGCCGCCAACAAACTCTCGACGCTGTTCTTCTCGACAACGATCACCCGCTGGCTTTTCATCGCCAACGGCATCATCAAACAGGCTACTATCAGCAATATTTGTTTCATTTCGGTTAGTTTCAAATAGCTTTTGCGTGCAAAAGTACAAAAAAATTTTGAGAATTCAAAAAAAATTCGTACTTTTGCACCCGCTTACGAAAAATCACTGCCTTTCCGGGCCTAGCGATGTCGTAGCAAGCGGGATGTAGCGCAGTTGGTAGCGCACTACGTTCGGGACGTAGGGGTCGGGCGTTCGAGTCGCCTCATCCCGACAGAAAAGGAGACTTGTCATCGCGACAAATCTCCTTTTTCTAACTTATATAATAATACACGTATATATTGTGAACCAAAAAATTCGGGGTTATTCCTCCGGATACATGCTGTGGTAAGCGTCCTCCAGGAACTCGGCATTCTTGGTATGGTTAATCCACACGTTTCTTACACCGTCCAGTTCCAACAGACCCTGCGGGTGCTTGCCTGCCTTGGGAACAATCGTCTCATAGCCTGCGTGGCTGAAGAACTCATACCAGCTGACGTCCTCGCTCTCGGGAGCCATCGGGTTCCAGTACTCGTCGCCCTCACCGGCCATATCGTTGTGAGCATGGTCACCGGCAATAGACATCAGGGCGTGCAGATACATCTTGCCGCTGGTGAGACCAGCTTCTTGCATGCGCTCCAACACATTCTCTTTGTAGTTGTCAGGCATATCAACGGTACCTACGAAATAGTTGGGGCTGAACTTCTGCAGTTCTTCCTCGAGCTGGGTATAGCGAACGTTAGCCTTGAAGGTGTCGTAGTTGTCGGGATTACCGTGACCCATGAAAGCGACAACACCCTGAGAGGCCTCAGTCTTGTAGAGTGCGTTCAACTGCTGGGCAACTGAGGGAATGTCGGCATCGGGATCGTTCAGCAGAGGCATGCCGAGGAAAATGGATTCGGTAGAAGACAACTTAGCCAGATAGTCGTCGTCGAGGTGAGCATCGGCAATGTAACCGTTGTTCATAAACTTCTTGACCGAAGCCACGACGGCAGCAAACTCCTCACCGGGAATGACCTGCAACGACTGCACATAGATCTTGCTGTACTTTGCCTTACCGATGGCGTGCAACAGATAGCGGGGCTCGTAATAGTCGCGCTTCACGATGTTGCCGTTGTCGTCGACATTCTCACCGGCACTGGCGCGGTTGATACAGATGTCGCTCGAGAAACTCATGTAGACATCAGCCTGAGGGAATGCAGCCTCATAGGCGGCAACGGTCTTGTCGAATGCCTTGAAAGCATTGTCCCAAGTAGAGCCGAATGCCACCAACAGTACGGCAACGTCCTTCTTGGTTTGAGCCTTCTTGGCAGCCACCAGATTGTCGTTGATGGTGTACTCAGAAACAATGTTTTCCTTCTTGTTGTCGTCGTCACTGCTACTACAAGCGGTGAATGCGGGGGCTACCAGTGCGAAAGCCACTGCAGCCAGAATGAATGATTTAATTCTCTTCATAGTTGTTGTTTTGTTTTGTGGATAAAATATTGTTTTGTTTAACTCTCTTGCCGCCACTGAATTTGATGCTGAAAGTCCCATACACCGTCGTACCCGACGTGTTGGTACCCAGATGGTAGGGATGCATGGTGCGGTCGACGTAGTTGAAGATGTTGTCGACGCCAAACTCCAGCCTTATGCTTTGAATTTTGAAACTTGAAACCTTGAACGGGAAATCGTGCGTCGTGCTGATGCGCCATATCTGATAGCCCTTGCCGTCGCCGTTGTTCTGGTAGTAGCGCTTGCTGCTACCACGCGTCGACAGGCTTACACCCAACTTGTACGCGCGAGTGAACGCATGGCTGTACAGTGCCGAAGCACTCCATTTATGGTGAGCCATACCATCGATGACGACAGTCGTCATGCGGTCCGTCTTCTCATCATACAGGTGGGCCTTCGTGTCGAGATAGCTGTAGGCGCCGTTCAGCGTCAGTTCAGGCAACACCCTATACGACAGCGTGACGTCGACACCACTCGTGCGCGCGTCATCCATATTCTTATACATGCGCGCCTGAACCTTCGTACTGCCGTCGCCCATATAGGCTTGCGTCACGCCCGGCGGAATCTCGCTTTCCGACACGTTCACCAGTGCTATCATCCGGTCGAGCTTGTTCAGATACCCCGTCACGGCAGCCGTAAAGCGCCGTCCGCGATACTCCACGTTGGCAGAGTAATAGTTGCTTGTCTGGGGGTCGAGGTTCACGTTGCCGATATTGAAGAACGTGCTGCTGCCCATGATGTGGAGATAGCGGTAGTGCAGCTCCTTGACGGTAGGCGTCTTAAAGCCCTGACTCCACCCCAGTCGGAAGCGGAAGTCGCCGACGGAGGCCATCGTACTGACCTTCGGCGTCAGGCGGAATCCGAAGTTATGGTTGTCCACCAGTCGCAGACCCGCAGTGATGTTCAGCCACTTCAGGTGGTTCCACTCGTCCTGCACATACACGGCACCCGTCCAGTCGTCGGCCGTTCCCGTCTCCGTGCGCTCGGGGGCTTTCAGGTAGTCGTAGCGGTATTCCGCACCGGCATTCAGCATATTGTCGTAAGGCAGATTGAAGATGCCCTTCAACTGTGCCATCACGCGCTGCTGGTCGCTCTGCAACTTGCTCTGACCGGGCATCATCGCCACCGAGAACCACTCGCCGTTCTGGTCGCCATACTCCTCGCCCTGCAACAACACGTAGTCGTAGTGCTTCGCCGTATAGTCGTAATAGTAGGCGTGCTTGTTCCAGTCCACGTCCAGCGTGATGTTGTTCCATTTACCGCCCACCGATGCCGACGCATTGTTGTAGCGCAGGTCGTAGGTATAGACGTCGCAACTGGGGTGACGGCCGTTCTGCGGGCGCAGGATGCTCTTCTTATAATACGAACCCTCGGCATACAGCTCCAGCCCCTTTATCGGCTGATACGTCAGTCGTTCGGCCACCTGCCAGTTACGGTATTCGTTCACCGTCTTGTTCCTACTGTCCGTCAGCACCACGCCCTCGGCCCATTCCTCGGCGGTATTCTGCCAACCGTCGTTGCGTTGCAGCTGGAAGTTCGTCTGGCTGTTGAATTTGCCCACGGTGAATGCTACGGTGTTATGCTGGCGCAGGTCGTTATGCGTGCCGTAGCGCGTGCTGTTGTCCACATAGAACCCCGCCTCGGTATGCTTCTTCGTGATGATGTTGATGACACCGGCCATTGCGTCACTACCGTACAGCGCACTCTGCGCACCCTTCACAATCTCAATCTTCTCGATGTTCTGCGGGTCGATGAGTCCAAGGTCGTTCTCACCGCCCACGTCGCCGTGGATGCGCTTGCCGTCCACCAATATCAGGATATAGCTGTTGCCCAGTCCGTTCAGCTGCATCTGACTGCCCATGTCGCCCTCGTTGAAGGCAAACGACGCCGTCAGGCCTGCGAGGATCTCCTCCAGACTCTTGCCGCCATACTGACTCAGCATCTGTTGTGTGATGACCTCCGTCTGCACTGGCGCATCCTTCAGCAGGTGACGCGTACCAGTACCCGTCACTACCACCTCCTCGATGCTGTCCTGACGCCAGATGTCCGTCTGCGCCATAGCGCACGACGCCAACAGCCAAAGGCCAATAGCCATTACCTTTCTCATCATCTCTACTCTTTCCGCACCGCTAACTCCTGAGCGGACGTACTTTCCAGTTATAGGCAGGTCTTCTGACTTTCCCCAGTCTGCCTTACCTTCCCGACTCATGTCAGTGGCGTTATACAAGCAGACCCTTTCTACGGGGGATTACAGCTGCAGGAACAGTCCCGGACTCTCACCGGATTCCCTTACATCAGGCGGCATCAGCCACCAGATTGCCATATTCGCCGGCAAAGATACGAAAAAAAAAATAGACAGACAAAATATCTGTCCACTTTTTTTCATATTTCCCCGTAAGGTTACAAATAATCGAGCGAAAAACCGGGATCAATCCAACTTTCCGCCACCACCTTATGGAAGTCGCACTTCTGGGCGTTTGCGAGAATCGTGGAGGCTTTTTGTTTACTCGTTTTATTTCATGACAACCTTGATACCTTTGTTTATATACACACCTTTTTGAGAAGGCTTGCCTGACAGACGACGACCGTCGAGCGTGTACCCGGAGGCCCCCCGCCAAACGGGGGGCTGGCTTCCGCCAGGGGGCATTGTAGTTATGTCAACAATGCCCGTAGCATGATCCTGGATATACTCCAGTCCCCGCTTGGCATTGACCTTGCCATAGCCCCAACGGATAGGATTCTTGGCGGTGAACTCGTCGTTGTCGCACGAATTGGCCAGAACGTCCTTTACGTCCGCCAGCGTGAGCTCGGGGTGAGCCTGCAGCCACAGGGCTACGATGCCTGCCACAGCGGGACAGGCCATCGACGTGCCAGTCGTGCTGCCATAGGGGAAGCCCTGCCACGTCATGGTGTCGATGTAGGATGTGGGGCCGCCATTCGCGGTGTCGTAGTAGCGGTTCCACGCCGATACCACATTGACGCCTGGCGCGCAGACCATGGGCTGTGTGACACCGTTGAACATCTGGCCATAGCTGCTGAACGAACCGATGTCGCCCAAGGTCTCCTCTGGCGACTGGGTATCCTGCTGCCCCTGCGCGTTAGTGCGTTGGGTGGTGTTGGCACACCATGCCCCTACGCTGATGACATCGATGGTGCTGGTCCAGTCGCTGCCCGAAATGATATCGTCGCCGGCGATATAGCCCTCACCAACGTATGGAACGAACCTGAAGCCGCTCTGCCACAGGTCAACGGCAGCACCCGGTGAGCCGGTCACGGTAATCGACAGTGCGTAGTGTTTCACATCTCTGACCTCCTTGCAGAGTGCACTGGGAATGACGTTCAGCTCCAGGCGTCCATTCTCCGCCGTACGGAGACCCACGTACACCTTGCCTCTGAAATATTCCTGAGCGTCAGGATAGTCGGCCGAATTGATGGTCATCATTTGAGCAGGTCCGCCCACAGTGGCTGAAATCAGCGGCGACGACCAAGCACATTCCACGACATTCATATTGTCGTCGCGGGCAATTACGTTGATGCGTACGCCTATCTCGCCGCCCTGCCCGGGGCGTGTATAGCCTCTTACCGAATTAGAGAAGAACCACAGGAAAGAATGATCAGGATCTTCCTCCTCATCCAATCCTCCTAAAAACGCCGTGAGGCCAGTGGTGAACGACGGCTTATCGGCACCGAACTGGTATTGTACGTGAAAGCCTTTTCCACCCTCGTTGCCACAGGAGAACACGGGAATGGCGTGCTTGGAGAGGGCCGAGATGGCTTCGGGTACGGTGCCGGTACCATCGTGAGGTCCCATGTGACTGCCAAGGCTGGCACTGAACACCATGGGCTGGTCGTTCTGCTGGGCATAGGCACTGGCAAAGGCCAGATATTGTTCTATCAGTTGATTCGTTTCATCATTCGCGTTGGGATCGGGTTCGGTTAGGCTGCTGCCTGAATCGCTGCTGCCGGTATCGGAGGCTACGTCGTCCTCCGTGAAGAGCGTATGCATGGGCAAAAAGACGATGTCGGCATCGGGAGCCATACCGCCAAAGCCCTGGGGCGACAGGGATCCTGCCGCGATGCCTACGGTATGACTGCCGTGATACGACATCTTGGTGTCATAGACGAGCTTCGCGATGAGCTCGGGTGTGTCGAACACGCTACCTGGAAACTCTATGGTGCCTGCCACGGGGTCGTCGTACACAAATTTACGTCCTTTATCCGACATCATGTTGTAAACGCACTTGATGCGAGAACGGCCCTGGGCATCCTTGAAGGCAGGGTGGCTGAAGTCCACACCTAAATCCAGCACGCACACCGTCACGCCTTTGCCTGTTAAGGGTAAGGGCACCGAGGGATGATTGCCGTTGATGGTGTTGACGCCCGTCACCTCACGTGTCACATCGGTCTTCAGCTCCCCCCGATGGCCTACGTCCACGCGGAGTATGCCGTCCATCCGAGCTATCGTCTCCACCTTGTCGATGGGCACCTGTACAATGGCCTGCTGGCCAATGCGGCCCCTGATGGTCACACCCAGTTCCCTCAGGCGGACGTAGGTGTCAGCAGCCTGTTCGTCTGCCACTTTTACGACGAGCGTCAGCGCTGATTTTTGTGCCGGCGACAGGTACTTTCCGTCTGCCGCCATACGCTCACGTTGGGCTTTCTGCTCCGCCACACGAATCATTGCATCGGTGGTCAGCACACTTTGGGCCGCAATTCCCAGCGCATACACCATCAAAATGGTCAAAAGGAAGATAGTTTTGGGTTTCATATTAGCAAAATATTTATTTCTTTGGCAAAGGTACAAATAAAAACCGAAAAAAATGCATAAAAGTAAGAAAAAAAGTGTATCTTTGCAAGCAAATTCGTGTTGTTATGAAACTGTTCTCCAAGAAAAAAAATATCACCGGCTATCCGCGTTCGTTTGCGAAACGACTGACGTGGCGCATCATGCTCAGGATGATTATCATCATGATCATCCCCGTGTTACTACTGTTCTGGATAACCTATGGCATCGTGGCCTTGGGCGTCACGGGCATCAGCGACCGTATATTGAAGGGTGAGAAGGAGGAGGTGCGGCGCATCGCCTCCGACCTCTACATGGCGTCCATCAATACGGCGGCGTTCATAGAGGACGACCTGAGCAATCCCGACCGCATGCATGACATCATCAACAGGATGGTGAAACTGAACCCATACATGCGCAGCTGTGGCATCTACTTCATCGAGAACTACTACCCCAAGAAGGGACGCCTGTTTGCGCCCTACGCCACACGGCGCGACAGCACGACCATCATCGAGTCGCAGAACGCCATCGACCAGGGGAACGACTATGTGAAGGACGAGTGGTTTAAGAATGCCATTGCGAGCGAAAAAGGCTACTGGACCAAGCCTTTCTTCGATAACGACAGTGCACGGTCGCCACTGGTGTCGTATCTGTTGCCCATCCGCGACAAGAGCCGGCGTGCGGTGGCCGTACTGGGTGTGGACCTGTCGCTGGCGTGGCTGAACGAGAAGATACAGCCTATGGAGACCCATCATGCAACGGACGAGAAGGAATGGGATCCGGAGTACAAGCTCTACTACTTCATGACGGACAGCACGGGTACCATTCTGGTGCACCCAGACGCCACACGCATCGTCAGCAAAAACATATACGACTACATCACCAAGGGTAACTACGATAGGTATGTCCAAATGTCTATCGAAGAAAAGCTGGACGACGATTTAACAATCGACGGGGAAAAAGTCCTTGTCTGCGCGCAGAAAGTGAAACATACCGACTGGACCATCGCCATCGCGGTTCCCTCTGTGGTAATCGATATCATTGGCTATATTGCCGCGGGCTTCGCCATCACGGGCATCCTGATAGGCATGCTGGTGGTGTATTTCTTCGGACGACGGACCATCAAGAAAAATGTCAAACCGCTCACGCTGTTGGCGGCATCGGCCGACGAGGTGGCGAAGGGTAACTTCCAGACGGCGCTGCCCACCATCAACAGTCACGACGAGATACACCGTCTGCGCGACTCGTTCGGGAACATGCAGCGTTCGCTGGTAAACTACACGGAGGATCTGCGTGCCACCACGGCGCAGAAGGCGTCGATGGAGAGCGAGCTGAAGATTGCCCACGACATCCAGATGTCGATGTTGCCCAAGACGTTCCCACCCTACCCCGAGCGCAACGATATCGACATCTATGGTTCGCTGAAACCGGCGAAGGGTGTCGGCGGCGACCTCTTCGATTTCTACATCCGCGACGAGAAGCTGATATTCTGTATTGGCGACGTGTCGGGCAAGGGTGTTCCTGCCTCGTTGTTTATGGCCGTCACGCGTTCGTTGTTCCGCAACATCTCAGCCCACGTGGCGATTCCGTCGGAGATTATGCGAACGCTGAACAATGCCATGTCGGAAAGCAACGAGACAAATATGTTCGTCACCGTATTTATCGGTGTGCTCGACCTGAAAACGGGTTTGTTGCGTTACTGCAATGCCGGTCACGATGCTCCGCTGCTCGTGGGGCGCGACGTCGGCGCCCTGTCGTGTGAGCCCAACCTGCCTATTGGCGTAGTGGCAGGCTACGAATACACACAACAGGAGGTGAGCATCGACCCGAAGACCACCATTTTCCTCTTTACTGACGGACTGAACGAGGCCGAGAACTATGAGCATGCACAGTTTGGCGACTTGCGTATCTGGAATATGGCCAAACTGTTGCTGGACGAACAGCGTCACCAGCCGAAGCACATGATTGATGCGATGGCCAATGCCGTACATACATTCGTGGGCGACGCTGAACAGAGCGACGACCTGACGATGCTGGCCATTCAGTATATGCCTTAGTCGTTAACGATACGGATGCGGCCCTGAGGCTGAGCGTAGGCAGTGCCGGTGGTACCGCCGAGGACTTTGCCGAGGTAGTCGGCAAGGGCTTCGTAGTAGCGCAGGGTGCTCTCGTAGAGTACGGGGCACGGCTTGAAACAATCGAAGAAACCGCCACCTATGTGGTTGTAGTCCGTGACAGCCACGCTATAGGTATGATGGGGGTCGATGGGTTTGTAGGTGCCGTTGGCCTGTAACACCTCGACGTCGGTGACGCAGTGGCGCTTGGTGTGGAGGGTGAAGCGCAATCCGGATACTTGTGGGAAGTTGCCGTCGAGCACGGGAGCCATCGCCGTACAGCGCGTGAGCATGGCCTGTATCTGCTGACCACTGACGGCAATGCGTCGCAGGGTGTTGTCGTAGGGCAGCATGCCGATGACGTCGCCATAGGTGATGTTGCCAGCGCGGATGTCGTTACGGATGCCACCACCGTTCTCCATACCGATGTCAGCCTTCATGGCATGGCGGTAGGCATCGGCCACGATGTCGCCGGCATTGGTCTCCACGCCACGAACCTTCATCTGGTCGTTCTCGTCGGTCACCTCGAGGGCATAGTCGCTATGAGCTACCTGCTTCGACGTGACGGCTTTCACCAATTGGCGGATGCTGTCGGTGACGGCGCTTACACGGGCGTTTTCGTAGGGGATATCCTTGGTTTTGAGAAGGTGTGTCGTCATACGACCGTCAGGAGTGATGAGCAGTTTACCGATGTTGGCAAACTGGGTACCGGTCTGTGTGACAATAATGTCGCGACCGTCGAGGTTCTTGACGGGCACGCCCTCGAAAATCTCATGGGAATGGCCGTCGAGGACGACATCGATGCCGCGCGTGTTGTTGACGAGCAGGTGGGAATTGAAGCCCAGCGACTGGGTGGTCTCACCGACGTGGGAGAGGAGCACCACGTAGTCAGCGCCCTCGCTGCGAGCTTTGTCGACGGCCTGCTGGATGAGCTGATAGAAGGTCTTCGGCTTGAGGTCGTAGAGCAGGATGCCGTTGGTATCGTAGAAGGCATAGCCCTCGAGGATCATCGTCTCGGGCGTGGTGGCTCCGACGAAGGCAATCTTTTTGTCGCCATACTGATGGATGACGTATGGTGCGTAGTAAGATTCGGGGGCACCGGCATCGAAGAAATTGACGCAGGTGACGGGAGCACCGATCTGTTCCAACAACTGACGCATGCGAGGCACGCCATAGTCGAACTCATGGTTACCCAGCGTCAGGGCGTGGTAGTCCATCAGCTGCATGATGTCGGCAATATACTGTCCCTTAGAGATGGCGCCGGTGGTGTTGCCCTGCAGGAAGTCGCCTACACAGACGGCACCGGCGTAGGCCGTATCCGAACGGTTGATGGCGTCGCGCAATCCGGCCATTGTCTGGTAGCCGTCGATGCCGCAGTGGACATCGTTTTCGTAGAGTATCACGATGCTCTTCTGAGCAACATTGGTCTGGCAGCCCACCAAGAGGGCCACTGTGAAGAGGAAGGTATTCTTGATTATCTTCATGACGGTTATATCGTTGAATTATTGTTTTCTGCGGCAAAAGTACGAAAAAAAAGCGGACCTACCAAACGTCAAAGCAATTTTTTTATGCGGCGGGACTAAACCTTTTGGAGATTGCGACGTCAAAGGAATAAACAAAAACTAAATGCAGGTTCTACGTTATACAATTCTATTGATGGCGTGCGTCTGGGGAGTGCTCGGTATGAGCGGTCAGACGCGCAAGGACAGCGTGACGAATGTGAAGACGCTGGAGGGTGATACCATTGCCGAGGTAGTGGTGACGAGAAACGTGAAGAAGATGGTCATCAAGAACGACACGGTGGTGTATAACGCCGACGCCTACCAGGTGCCCGAGGGTTCGGTGATTGAGGCGCTGGTGGAAGCCTTGCCGGGCGCAAAGATTGACGAGGACGGCAAGATCAGCATCAACGGCAAGGACGTGAAACGCTTCAAGATGGACGGTCGCGACTTTATGACGGGCAATAACGACGCGGTGATGAAGAACCTGCCGTCGTACGTGGTGGACCAGGTGAAGGCCTACGATGAGAAGAGCGACCTGAGCCGGATGACGGGTATCGACGACGGTAACGACGACTTTGTGCTGGAGTTTGTGACGAAGCGCAGTGCCCGTCGCGGCCTGCAGGCCAATCCCGACGTGGGCTATGGCACGCATAACCGCTATGGCATCCGCCTGACAGCTATGAAACCTTTCGGCGACGTGCGTTACACGTTTATGGGTAATGCGAATAACGTGAACGACCGCAACTTCACTGGTCGCGGCGGTCGCGGACGCGGCAACGGCCAGGGTCAGCGTGAGACGAAGACTGCCGCACTGGACGTGAGCTATGAGAAGCAGAACAAGCTTAAGTTGAGCGGTCGCGTGACGTGGAACCACAACGACGCCGACAACTGGAATAAGACGGGGTCCGAGAGTTTTGTCATCACGCGTGGCGGTGCTTTCTCGAACAGTGTCAACCAGAGTTACTCGCGTGCCAACAACTGGACGGGTAACATGAACCTGCAATGGACTATCGACTCGCTGACCACCCTGTCGTGGCGTCCGGACGTCAGTTTCAATACCAACGACAGCCGCAGCCACAACACGTCGGCATCGTTCAATGCCGATCCATACAAATATGTCAGTGACCCGCTGAGCATCGAGGGTCTGCGGACGCTGGACGAAGACTCGCTGGTGGTGAACAGTCGGCAGAACAAGTCGCTGGGATATGGCGACGGCAACAACATCAACTCACAACTGCAACTGTTCCGCCGTATCGGACGCAAGGGGCGCAACGTGGCGCTGAGCTTCGGATTCAGCTATCGCGACGGTGACAACCAGAATGCCAGCCTCTCGGCGGTACACCTCTATCAGCAGAAGAACAGTCAGGGACTGGACTCCCTCTATCAAACCAACCGCTATAGCGTGTCGCCCAACAAGAACCTGAACTATTCACTGGGCATCACCTACACCGAACCTCTGTTGACGTGGCGCACGGAGCGGCAAGCAAACGCTGCCGAAGGGTCGCGCTCTCCCGACGCCGCTGAAGGGGCGCGCCCGGGGACTTCCTCGCAGAGAGGAGGTGGTCGCGGACCCTTCGGAAGGGGTAACGGCCCACGCGGATTCGGACAGCAGGGACTCTTCCTACAGCTGAACTACCGCTACCAATACAGCCATCAGAAGAGCGACCCACTGACCTACGACTTCCCAGACTATACAGAGGAAGCCTTTGCCCAGGTATTGAACGAATACCGCGACTGGGCGACACTCTTCGGTTTTCTGGACAATCCCTATGAGAGCTATCTCAGTCGCGAACTGAGCCGCTATTCCGAGCGTACGGAGTACAGCCATACTGCCGAGGTACAGTTCCGTTATGTACGTGACAAGATGAACATGAACGTAGGCGTGTCGCTACTGCCTGAACGTTCACACTTTGTCCAAAACTACCTGAACACTCTTGTGGATACCGTCCGCACCGTGACCAACATCTCGCCAACGCTCAATATGCGCTACCGATTCAACCAGCAGACGAATCTGCAGGTCACCATGCGCGGTCAGACGCAACAGCCCAGTATTACGCAACTGCTTGAAATATACGACGATACGGACCCGTTGAACATCAACGTCGGTAATTCCGGACTGAAGCCTTCGTTCAACACCAACCTGCGTGTAAACTTCCTAATGATGCGCCGTCCGAAGACCGTTATCGACGCTGATGGTTTCGAGGTCCCCAAGAATCAGCGCAACTGGAGTTTCAACAGCAATGCCGGATGGCAGATAACCACCAACGCGATAGGCAATGTCGTGACCTACAATGAGACGACAGGCGGACGCATCTCGCGACCGGAGAACATCAACGGCAACTGGAATGCCAACTTCGGCATGGGCTTCACCTTCAGCCTCGATACGCTGAACCTATGGGATATCACCGGTTCACTGAATGCAAGGTACAATCACCGCGTGGGCTACGTGAACCTCAACCACACGGCCATCGCCGAACGTAACGTGACGCATACCTACAACATCAATCCAGCCCTCTCGCTGAACTACCGCAACAAATGGTTCAGTTTCTCGCTAGACGGACGTACCACCTACGCACGCACTGACAACCGGCTGCAGTCGTCGAACAACCTGACGACGTGGAACTTCCAGTATGGTGGCAGTACGAAGGTAACATTCCCCTGGGGTTCGAACCTGTCGACCGATATGCACATGTTCAGCAAACGCGGCTATAGCGACGAGAGTCTGAACACCAACGAACTGCTGTGGAACGCGCAGCTGTCGCACAGCTTTTTGCGCGGAAAGGTGCTTACCGTCATGTTGCAGTGGTATGACATCCTGAACCAGCAGACAAACTTCACACGTATCGTCAATGCCAATGGCATTCGCGACAACGAGGTGAACGCCATCAATTCGTACGCCATGCTACACGTCAGTTACCGACTGAACCTGTTTGGCGGCAGAAACGGTGGTCGTGGCGAAGGGCGCAGAGGTCGCGGAGGCTGGGGCGGCGACCGTCCTCCCGGTGGTTTCCCGGGCGGTGATTTCCCCGGTGGCGGCTTCCCTGGAGGCGGCTTCGGCGGTGGTGACCGGCCATTTTGAAACCGTTTTGAAACAATAAAAAAGCTAAAAAGGATGGGGTGATATTTGGTCAGTCCATCTTTTTTTTGTACTTTTGCAGTCTATTATGTACAAAAGAAACGAAAAAATGGGAAAGATTATCGCATTAGCAAACCAAAAAGGTGGCGTTGGAAAGACTACAACGACCATCAATCTGGCTGCTTCACTGGCAACTCTGGAGAAGAACGTCCTCGTGGTGGACGCCGACCCGCAGGCTAACGCCTCGAGCGGTCTTGGTGTCAACATCCAGGAGGTGGAATGTTCACTCTATGAGTGCATTGTCAACAAGTCTGACGTGCGTGACGCTATCTATACAACCGATATTGAACGACTGGACATCATCCCCAGCCATATTGACCTGGTAGGTGCCGAGATTGAGATGTTGAACATGGAAAAACGTGAGAACATCATCAAGGAAACACTGGAGCCGATACGCAAGGAGTACGACTTCATCCTGATAGACTGTTCGCCCTCGCTGGGCCTCATCACGGTAAATGCGCTGACAGCCGCCGACAGCATCATCATCCCCGTGCAGTGTGAATACTTCGCACTGGAGGGTATCACGAAGTTGCTGAGCACCATCAAGATTGTGAAGAAGCGTCTGAACCCGCAGTTGGAGATTGAGGGCTTCCTGCTGACGATGTACGACCAGCGTCTGCGTCTGGCAAACCAGATATACGACGAGGTGAAGCGCCACTTCCAGGAGTTGGTGTTCAAGACCGTCATCCAGCGTAACGTGAAGTTGTCGGAGAGTCCTTCGCACGGACTGCCCGTCATCCTGTATGACGCCGATTCGACGGGTGCCAAGAACCACCTGGCTCTGGCGAAGGAAATTATCAACAAGAACAGCTAATAGTCAACCGCTAAAAGCTAAAAGCAAAGAGTATGGCAGTAAAGAAGAAATTCGACAGGAGCGTTCTGGGACGCGGGCTGGATGACATCAGCACCGGTCGTGGACTAGACGCACTGATAGACACCCACAGCGAGGTGCACACCGAAGGTTCGTCGAACCTGAACGAAGTGGAAATCGCACTGATAGACCCCAATCCCAACCAGCCTCGTAGGGAATTTGACCAAGAGGCGTTGCAGGAATTGGCAACGAGCATTCGCGAACTGGGCATCATCCAGCCTATCACACTGAGAAAGATGGAGGGTGGTCGTTACCAGATTATTGCTGGTGAGCGCCGTTGGAGAGCTTCGCAACTGGCAGGATTGGCAAAGATTCCCGCCTATATTGTGACGGTGGAAGACCAGAACGCGATGGAAATGGCGCTGGTGGAAAATATCCAGCGTGAGGACCTGAACGCCATCGAGATAGCGTTGGCCTACCAGCATCTGGCTGAAGCGACGGGTATGACGCAGGCAAAGATTTCGGAGCGCGTAGGTAAGAGCCGCGCCGCCGTGACGAACTACATGCGACTGCTGAAGTTGCCCGCACAGGTGCAGATGGCGTTGAAGAACCACGAGATCGAGATGGGCCACGCCCGTGCGTTGTTGGCCATCGACAGTCCGTCGCAGCAGATCAAGCTTTTCCGCGAGGTCCAGCAGCAACATTATTCCGTTCGCAAGGTCGAAGACCTGATCAACGCGCTGAAGAGCGGTGACGACGTAAAAACCGCCAAGGGTAAGATTGCCGCTAAGTCGCAGTTGCCCGAGGAGTTTAACATCCTGAGAGACCGACTGGCACAGTTCTTCCAGACGAAGGTGCAGATGACCTGTTCGCCTAAGGGCAAGGGAAAAATCACCGTGCACTTCGACAACGAGGAGCAGCTGGAGCAAATCATGAATGCACTGGACAGTGTAAACAATTGAAAATTAAAAATTGAAAATTGAAAGTTATATACGCAGAGTGTTGTTTGTGGTTGTGCTGTTGACGGCAGGCCTGAACGCCTATGCGCAGCAGGAGGACGAGATTATTGCCGACTCCGCGGCGATGCAGACCGTGCAGGCCACAGACAGCATCACGTCGGTCGTCGTCGAGAAAGCCAAAAAGCTGCGTCCGAAGCGTGACTGGAACACATGGAAGCCGAATCCCCAGCGGGCACTGTGGCTAGCAATGGTCTTACCGGGTGCAGGACAGATATACAACCGCAAATTCTGGAAGCTGCCCATCATCTACGGTGGATTCATGGGGTGTATCTACGCACTGACGTGGAACAACATGATGTATAAGGACTATTCGCAGGCTTATCTGGATCTCATGGACGACGACCCGGGAACATGCTCGTACAACAAGTTCCTGCATTTGGGTAAACAGATTCAGACAAAGGCCGACGAGGAACGGTATAAAAAGATTTTCAAGAGCCGTAAGGACAAGTATCGCCGTTGGCGCGACATGAGTTTCTTCGTCATGCTGGGCGTCTATGCGTTCTCTGTCATCGATGCTTACGTGGACGCTGAACTCTCGCAGTTTGACATCTCGAAGGACCTGAGTCTGACGGTGGAGCCCACGGTCATGCCGAACCACAATGGTGGTGATTGGTTGGACAGCCAGTCGCTGGGCGTAAGTTGTAAGTTGAATTTTTAAAGAAGATATATGAAAAAGAAGGTATTATTGATGATATATGCCCTGATGATGGCCAGTATGGCATCGATGGGTCAGGTAGTGACGGAGGTTGACGCAGAGGACGATGACGACATCGACGAAGCGGACGAGTTGGTGGTGACCGACCAGAGCGGCAACGAGGAAATCATTGAGTTCCCCGAGGCTATGACCTACGACCTGGACTCGCTGCTGAGCCTCTATATGTCGCAGACCTATCTGGGCGAGGCGGACGACTGCAACATGCAGGACGTGAATCCCACGTACACCCGTGAGGAATATATCGAACGTCTGAGCCGTATGCCGACCGTCATGGAGATGGCTTACAACGACGTCGTGCAGAAATTCATCGACCGTTACAGCGGCCGTCTGCGCCACAGCATCAGTTATATGTTGGGCGCATCGAACTTCTACATGCCCATCTTCGAGGAAGCATTGGAGATGTATCAGTTGCCGTTGGAACTGAAATATCTGCCCATCATTGAATCAGCATTGAACCCCAAGGCCGTAAGCCGCGTGGGAGCAACGGGACTGTGGCAGTTTATGATTGGTACGGGTAAACAGTATGGCCTGCAGGTGAACTCACTGGTAGACGAACGTCGCGACCCCGTGAAGTCGTCGTACGCCGCTGCACGCTATCTGAAAGACCTCTACAAGATTTTCGGTGACTGGAATCTCGTCATCGCCGCCTATAACTGCGGACCCGAGAATATCAACAAAGCCATTCGCCGCGCCAATGCCACCACGACGAAGAACGAGGACGGCGAGGCTGCTCCGATGAACAAGGACTACTGGCACATCTATCCCTATCTGCCACGCGAGACACGAGGCTACGTGCCGGCATTCATCGCTGCCAACTATATCATGACCTACTATTCGCTGCATAATATCTGTCCCATGACAACCCGTCTGCCGGCCAAGAGCGACACCGTGATGGTGAAGCGTAACGTACACTTGGAACAGGTGGCCGAAGTGCTGGGACTAAACATCGACCTGCTGCGCTCGCTGAATCCACAATACCGTCGCGACGTGGTGCCCGGAACTACAGAACCCAGCGCGCTGCGTCTGCCGCTGACAGACACGGGACGATTCATCGATTTGGAGGATTCCGTATATAACTACAAGGCCGACGAGTTGCTGACTAAGCGCATGGAGGTGGAAGTAAGGGACGACGTACCGACTTATTATCATAAGAGCAAACGCTACGCCCGTGGCAAGAAGGGACGTGTCGCCAAACGCGGCAAGGGACGTGTCAGCAAGCGTAGCAGAGCAACAGCCAAGCGCGGCAAGGCTGCCAAGACCAGCAAGCGTCGTGCTGCAGCACCGAAGAAGCGCAAGGCATCAAGCAGAAAGAGAAGGAGATAAGACTATGGATGAGGACATGATTCGTGAAGGAGCCGACGAGAAGTTGGTCAATGACGCATTCCAGCGACTGCTGGACAGCTATTCTGCATCACGTCACAGGCAAAAGGTGGATATCATCACCAAGGCATTCAACTTTGCCAAGCAAGCCCACAAAGGCGTCAGACGATTGAGTGGAGAACCATACATCATGCACCCCATCGCCGTCGCCCAGATAGCCTGCGAAGAAGTGGGACTGGGTTCTACCAGCATCTGTGCCGCACTGTTGCACGATGTTGTGGAGGATACCGACTATACCGTTGACGACCTGTCGAACATCTTCGGCCCGAAGATAGCACAGATTGTGGACGGACTGACGAAGATTTCTGGAGGAATCTTCGGTGAGCAGGCTTCAGCACAGGCCGAGAACTTCAAGAAACTGCTGCTGACCATGAGCGAGGATATCCGTGTCATCCTCATCAAGATTTGCGACCGTCTGCACAACATGCGCACATTGGAGTCGCAGCCTGCCAACAAACAATACAAAATTGCCGGTGAGACGCTGTACATCTATGCTCCACTGGCCCACCGCCTTGGACTCAACAAGGTGAAGTCGGAATTGGAAAACCTCTCATTCCAATACGAGCATCCGGAGGAATATGCCGCCATCAAGGACAAGCTGAAGAACACCGAGACTCAGCGCCGTGAACTGTTTGACCAGTTTACGGAACCCATCGAGGCCTCGCTGAAGGAGATGGGTATCAAATATGAAATCCGCGAACGCGTAAAAACGCCCTACTCCATTTGGACGAAGATGCAAAACAAGCACGTGTCATTCGAGGAAATCTACGACATCCTCGCCGTGCGTATCATCTTCACACCCGATCAGAGAGAGGAGGAAATCAACGAGTGCTTCAAGATCTACGTTGCCATCTCAAAGATTTACAAGAGTCATCCCGACCGTCTGCGCGACTGGTTGTCACACCCCAAGGCAAACGGCTATCAGGCTTTGCACGTCACACTGATGTCGAAGCAGGGACGATGGATTGAGGTGCAGATACGCTCTGACCGCATGAACGAGGTGGCAGAGCAGGGATTTGCCGCCCACTGGAAATACAAGGACGGCGAGCAGGCCGAATTCTCGGAGGACGAGAACGAACTGAACGACTGGCTCCGCACCATCAAGGAAATCCTGGACGACCCGCAGCCTGACGCAATGGACTTCCTCGACGCCATCAAGCTGAACCTCTTTGCCTCGGAAATCTTCGTCTTTACCCCCAAGGGTGAAATCAAGACGATGCCCACAGGATGTACGGCGCTCGACTTTGCCTTCTCCATCCACACCTTCTTAGGCTCTCACTGCATCGGTGCCAAGGTGAACCACAAACTGGTGCCACTGAGCCACAAGTTGGAAAGCGGTGACCAGATAGAGATCCTGACCTCCAAGTCGCAACACGTACAGCCCGCATGGATCAACTTCGTATCGTCGGCAAAGGCCAAGGCAAAGATTCAGGCCATCCTGCGTCGTAACAGTCGCGAGATACAAAAGAAAGGTGAGCAGCTGTTGAAGGAATTCCTGGAAAAGAACCAGATTGAATGCACGCTGAACATCGTTGACCAGTTGGCATCGTTCCATGAAGTATATACCCGCGAAAAGTTCTATCAGGCAGTGGGCGAGAAAACCATCCTGCTGGGTGAGAAAGACCTCGACGAATTGCTGGGCAAGAATTCCGGCAAGAAAGGCTGGCGCAAACTCGTGCCCTTCCTCGGACGTAGCAAGCAGAAGACTCCGACGGAGCAGGAAAAGCAGGAATTGTTCACCGTGCCTGAGAAGTTCAACCGCAAGAAGCCCATCTACATTAGCGAGGAAACTATCGGACAATATCAGTTCAAGCACTGCTGTCACCCCATTCCCGGAGACGACATCCTGGGATATATCGACAACAAGAACCAGATAGAAATCCACAAGCGCGCCTGTCCTGTGGCCGATAAGTTGAAGAGTGGTTTCGGCAACCGCATCCTCGATGCCAAGTGGGACATGCACAAGAAGCTGTTCTTCGACGCCACCGTCCGCATTCAGGGTATCGACCGTATGGGTATCCTCGTAGATGTCTCGCGAGTCATCACCTCGCAGATGAACGTCAACATCCACAAACTCACCATCGGCAGCGACGACGGTTTGTTCGACGGCAGCATCGAGTTGCGCGTCCACGACCGTGAAGACACGAAATCTATCATGGATGAGCTGAAGAAGATAGAGGGCATTCAGGAAGTCACGCAAATCATGTAACAACAAAACTACTACAACAATGAAAAAACTAATCTGCTTTATCTGTGCAATCTGTGGGGTTATCATTGCACAGGCTAAAAGTTACGACAACCCCGACACGCTCTTTGTGGCTCGCGACGGCACGGGCGAATTCCGCAACATCAACGAGGCCATCGAAGTGTGCCGTGCGTTTATGGAGTACCACAAGGTCATCTTCGTCAAGAAAGGCACGTACAAGGAGAAACTCGTCATCCCGCAGTGGCTCACCAACATTGAGATTTGCGGCGAAGACCGCGACAACACCATTATCACGTGGGACGACCATGCGAATATCTTCTATGCCCCGACGGGTAAAGGCATGGGGACCTTCCGCACTTTCACGCTGAAGATCCAAGGCAGCAAGATTACGCTCAAGAACATCACCGTCGAGAACAACTCCGCACGCTTGGGACAAGCTGTGGCACTGCATACCGAGGGTGACCGGCTGACATTCATCAATTGCCGCTTCCTCGGCCATCAGGACACCATCTATACGGGTAACGCCAAGACGCGGCTGTTCTTCAAGGACTGCTACATCGAGGGCACTACTGATTTTATCTTCGGCCCCTCGACGGCGTGGTTTGAGGGTTGCGACATCTTCTGTAAGGCCAACTCATATATCACGGCGGCATCGACACCGCAAGATGTGCCATTTGGCTACATCTTCAACAACTGCCGCATCACCTGCGACAAAGGCGTCGACAAAGTATATCTCGGACGCCCTTGGCGCGACTACGGCTATACGCTGTTCATGAACTGCGAACTGCCCCGCGAGATTCGTCCGGAGGGTTGGCATCAGTGGCGTCCCGAGGCCGTCAAGACTGCCCGCTACATGGAATACAACAATCGCGGCGAGGGTGCTGCCACCGACCAGCGTGTTCCCTGGAGTCGTCAGCTCACGAAGAAGGAGGCACAGCAGATTACGCTGGAACGCGTGTTCACCATCAACGACAACTGGAATCCGCCCTACGCAAAGTAAATGGTTACAGAGAATCCATATATCAAGCAATTCCCCGACCTGATGGCGGGCAAGACGGTGCTTTACGTTCACGGCTTTGCCTCCAGCGGACAGTCGGGTACCGTACGACGCCTGCAGGAGGTACTGCCTGAGGCTCGCGTCATTGCGCCCGACCTGCCCATACATCCCCATGAGGCACTGGCATTGTTACACGACGTATGCCAGCAGGAAAAGCCTGACCTCATCGTAGGCACATCGATGGGAGGTATGTTTGCCGAGCAGCTGCGCGGCTACGACCGCATCTGCGTCAATCCTGCCCTCGACATTGCCGAAACAATGCGTGCTCACGGGCTGACGGGTACACAACAGTTTCAGAATCCACGTCAGGACGGCGTACAGGAGTTCTATGTCGATAAAGCTCTCGTCAAGGAATACCGCGAAGTGTCAGAACAGCGCTTCCAGAATATGACCGACGACGACCGCCAGCGCGTCTACGGACTCTTTGGCGACGAAGACGAACTGGTAGATACCTACGACATGTTCCACGAACATTATCCGCAGGCACTTTATTTTCATGGCGAGCACCGCATGAACGACCGCTCGTTTATGCATTCCGTCCTGCCTGTCATCCGATGGATCGACGACCGCCAGCAACAGCGCGAGCGCCTTATTATATATATAGGTATAGAGACGATGATGGACAGCTACCGCAAACCCGTGTCGTCCGTTCAGAAGGCTGTACGACAGCTCATCGAACGCTATCAGGTGCTCTTCGTGGCACCAGCGGAAGATACTGCCACAACGGACTCGTGGCTCACCGAGCATATCGGTGTACCAGCCTGGCGACATACCGTCTACACCTACCGTCGCGACCTGCTCTACGGCGACTATCTGATAGCCGCCCCTAAACAGGGGAGGTCGGAGGGATCTTTGGCCACCGTGCTGGAATACGGCTCGGAGACGTTCAAGACGTGGGAGGATATCATTGAATACTTTTCGCGTCTGGGCGGACAATAACACTGACGCTCAACAGCCTCTGAAAAAGAAATAGGGGAATCCCTAAGTGCTTTTGGGGATTATCCCCATTGATATATCAAAAAGAATGTGTACCTTTGCAACGTAAATCATTAACAATGTGACGCGTATGAAGAAGATGTTGTTTGTTTTAGCTGTCTCAACCATGTTGCTGAGCAGCTGTAGCACCTACACAGGACAGGGTGCTTACACAGGAGCAACGTTAGGCTCTATTCTGGGTTCCGCCATCGGAGGCATCTCGGGTGGTTGGCATGGTAGTCATGTTGGCGAGATTGTCGGTATGGCAGGCGGTGCAGCTGTAGGTGCAGCCATTGGTTCTGCTGCCGACAAAAAGGAGGCTGAGCGTTACGAGGACTATCGCCGTCAGCGCGAAGCCAACCGTTCTTCCCGTTACACAGATGATGAGAACTATAGTGGCGCTGATGATTCGGGCTTCGACGCCAACAACAGGGGCGACGACCGCATTGAGTTCGATGCTCCCGGTCCCCGCACTCAGGCGCAATCAGATACAACCAAGCAAAGTATAAAGGAAATCCGGATTACTTCTTCTTCGCCGCAGAATGGTGGTCAGCAGAAGCCTTCCTTTTCGCTTCAGCCTCTTCAGCCATAAGTTGCCACAGGGGTTTCATCTCTGTTGACCCCTCGTTGGTTTCCATCTCAAGCTCCGGAAGGTCAATGTCTTCATCTGGCGGCATGAAAGGCACGATGATACCAGTGGCCTTCTGAACGGTAACCATCGCAACACCTTGTGAAATAATGCCCAGCTCTTTGGCAGCACGCCACGAGAGATCGATGATGCGTCCGCGAACAAACGGTCCACGGTCGGTGACGCGTACAAGCACACTCTTTCCGTTGGCAGGATTATACACCTTCAGCAACGTGCCGAAAGGATAGAAGCGGTGGGCACACGTCAGACTGTCCTTATGCAGACGTTCACCACTGGCCGTCTTGTGCCCGTGGAACTTCTGGGCATAGAACGAGGCTTTACCCTGCTGCACGTCCTGAGCCAAACATTGAACGTTGAACGCTGAACGTTGAACGACGTTACAAAGCAATCCGCATAGAAGTACTATGCGCAAAACACTATTACTGGATAATCGTCTATTGTCGTTCAATGTTCAACGTTCAATGTTCAACGATAACTACACTATTCCCTGTGCGAGCATAGCTTTGGCGACCTTCATGAAACCAGCCACGTTTGCACCCTTGACATAGTTCACATAGTCACCTTCCTTGCCATACTTCACACACTGTTCATGAATACCGGCCATAATCTGATGCAGGCGCATATCGACTTCATCGGCCGTCCATGACATACGCATCGAGTTCTGCGTCATCTCCAGACCGCTGGTAGCAACACCACCGGCATTCACAGCCTTACCGGGCGCAAACAGCTGGTGAGCAGCGGTGAACTTGTTCACAGCCTCAGCCGTACAGCCCATATTCGACACCTCGGCAACACACAGCGGTTTCTGAGCCAGTATCTTGTCGGCATCGTCGCCGTTCAGCTCGTTCTGCGTAGCACAGGGCAGATAGATGTCGGCCTTCTGCTCCCAAGGTTTCTTGCCGGCAAAGAACTTCGAACCGGGGAATTCCTCTTCGTACGGCTGGCAGACGTCATTACCGCTGGCACGCAACTCCAGCATATACTCTATCTTCTCGTCGTCCAACCCATCGGGGTCGTAGATGTATCCGTCAGGACCGCTGATGGTAATGACCTTCGCACCCAGCTCGGTAGCCTTCTTCGCAGCACCCCACGCCACATTGCCGAAGCCCGACAGTGCAACGGTCTTGCCCTTGATGTCGAGACCGTGGGTCTCCATCATGTGATGCACGAAATACAGTGCACCGTAACCCGTGGCCTCCGGACGCAGGATACTACCACCCCACTCTATGCCTTTACCGGTCAGCGTAGCACCGTGGAACTGCGACGTCAGACGCTTGTATTGTCCGAAGAGATAACCAATCTCACGGGCGCCGACGCCGATGTCACCAGCGGGCACATCCATATCCGGACCGATAATCTTATATAATTCCGTCATAAACGACTGACAGAACTTCATCACTTCGTTGTCGCTCTTGCCGCGAATAGAGAAGTCCGAGCCGCCCTTACCACCGCCCATCGGCAGTGTGGTCAGCGCATTCTTGAAAGTCTGCTCGAAACCGAGGAACTTCAGGATGCTCAGGTTCACCGACGGGTGGAAACGCAAACCGCCCTTATACGGACCGATAGCGCTGTTGAACTGCACGCGGTAACCGATGTTCACCTGCACCTCACCCTTGTCGTCCACCCAGGGCACACGGAATGTCGTGATGCGCTCGGGCTCAACGATGCGCTCGATGATCTTTGCCTTCTCAAATTCGGGATGCTGGTTATACACGTCCTTGATGGACTCCAACACTTCTCGCACTGCCTGCAGAAACTCCACTTCACCGGGGTGTTTCTGCTCCAAGCCTTGCATGATTTTCTCTACGTTCATAGTAAAAGTCTTTAAGTTCTTTATTGAGTTTATTAGTTAGTGACTTGTCATATTGATAGTTTCACAGCGCAAAAATAGGGAATTTCCTTCAAACGGCAAAGGAAATTCCCAATTATTTTTGTTTTTAAGTTACTTTTTGTTAATTTGAGGCTCTTTCTCACCTCAAACCTCTTACCTTTTACCTCTTAAATAAAGCGCAATGTGCCCATCAGATAAACCAGTCCGAAACCGAGAATCATCGAGATGATACCCATGATGATACCCAATACCGACATATCCTTCTGCTTCACGTAACCCGTTGCAAATGCCAGCGCGTTCGGCGGCGTAGAAATCGGCAGAATCATAGCCGACGATGCAGCGATGGCGACACCGATGAGTACGGTCGGAGTACCGCCAATGGGGTCGAGTTTGTCACCCATAGCACCACAGACTACTGCGAGGATAGGCATCAGCAGCGCTGCCGTTGCCGAGTTCGAGATGAAGTTCGACAGCAGGTAGCAGATGAGTCCACCCATCAACAGGATGAGCAGCGGCGAGAATTCACCGAACGGAATGCTCTTCACAGCGTTGGCAGCCAGTCCCGAGGCGTTCAGTCCGTAACCCAGCGCGAAACCACCGGCCACCATCCAGATGACACTCCAGTTAATCTGCTCCAGATCACGCTTGGTGATGACTCCCGTCAGGGCGAATACCATAAACGGAATCATGGCGACGGTATATGAATTGATGCCGGTCACGCGATCCAGCAACCACAATGCCACCGTGATAAAGAAGGTGATAATGACAATCCACGAGTGGGGGCCTTCCTTCATGCCGTCTTCAATTTTCAGCTCGATGGTCTTCTGAGTGAAGGGGAAGAACTTCAGCAACAGGCGCCAGCTGATGAACAGCAGGACGATAACCAGCGGGGACATAAACATCATCCACTGACCGAAGCCCAGGCCAAGGTTCAATCCCTCGGGGTCGTTCAGGTATTTCAGCGCGATAGTGTTCGGTGGTGTACCGATAGGTGTTCCCATACCGCCGAGGTTGGCAGCAATGGGAATCGACATAGCCAGCGCGATACGGCCCTTACCCTCTGGCGGCAACTGACGGAACACCGGCGTCAGGAATGTCAGCATCATAGCGGCTGTGGCAGTGTTCGACACGAACATCGAGAACAGTCCCGTAATCAGCAGGAATCCCAGCAACACCATCTCACTCCGCGTGCCGAAAGGCTTCAGCAACACCTTTGCCAACTGCGCGTCCAGTCCGGTCTTCGTGGCAGCGATGGCCAGCACGAAACCGCCGATGAACAGCATGATGACGGGGTCGGCAAACGTCGCCATCACTCCCTTATACGACAACAGCGGACCCACCTTGTCCTCAACGACCATCGGCGCGATACCGCTGTCCGTACAGAACAAAAGCATCAGCACGATGATAGATACCGACGTGGCCCACGACGACACGACCGACATGATCCACATCAGCGTGGCGAAAGCGAAGATGGCGATGATGCGCTGTTGAATGACCGTCAGTCCGTCAATGCCGAACCATTCAGTCGGTGCATTCCACAACAGCAGCGTAACGATAGCGACAATAATGGCCTGCGAGGTCTTCTTGAAGGCTCCACTTGGATGAAAGCGGCGCCCCATTCGCATTTGATGGTAAGCTTCTACAAGCTCATAACCTTTGTAAATATGAAACATACTACCTTATATAAATAATTGATGAATAATTAGTCATTCCTATCCGCGCTGAAAATTCAACGGTGTCATCCCCGTATGCTGGCGGAACACCTCGTGGAAGTATTTACGGTCATTGAAACCGCAGTGGTCGGCAACAGTCTCTATCGACCAGTCGGGATGGTCTTTCAACACGCGCTGGGCCTCTTCTATGCGCAGCGACGCCACCAGTTCGGCCAGTTTGCCGTATTCCGACTGCCGCAGCCATTCCTGCAATTGCCGCTGGGCCACACCCATCTGTCGTGCCACGATGCCCAGCGTCAGGTTATGCTCCCGGTAAGCCGCGCTCTTCTTCCAGCACTCTACGGCTTCGGTGATGGCTGGATCATAGGGATGGTTCTGCGTGATCTCTAAACTCCCCTCGCCCTTTGGAGAGGGGCTGGGGGTAAGGCTTTCTGCCGCCTCCACGCGCTGATGGTCCTCACTGATACCGTAGCTGTAGAGGCTGATGGTGCTATAGGCAATACAGAAGAAATAGCCGATGGAGAACACCACTAGCGGCGAACCCTGAAGGAAGATGACCACCGGCACGAAGAATGCCAGCACAGCCATCGTCTTCATGCTCCAACCCATCCATCCGAACAGGTCGCGGCGGCTGCGGTCGTAGTATTCATCGACGGCCTGCTCCAATCGTTTATAAGCCACATACTGATATTTAAACAGGAAACTCTGCATCAGCACATACAGGATGCTACTGACGTATTCCACCGTGCGCAGCGCCGACGAGTCCTCAGCGATAGGCACGCCGTCAAGCAGCACTGCACCTATTAATATGACTACCGACACGCCACAGATGACGCTTGGCAACAGCCACTCCCGCCTTGTGACGCTTCCCTGCCGCTGTACGTAGAGGATGGCCATACTGCATAGCAACGACGCAGGAGTGAAGAACAATAGGTTCAGCAATACGCCCTGCGTCACACCCATCTGTCGGAAACCGAACGTATGTTGCAGCAGAAACTGCAGGGCGATGAGCCCCGTTCCCGCAGCCATCATCCACCGCGCCCGGCCGAAGCTGTTGCCGCGTTTCGAGCGACGAGGCACACACAGCGCCAGCATCACCGCCAGCACCGTCATCGTCAGCATTCCGCTAATCTGCATCTCACCTAACGTAATCATCGCTCTCTCGAATTTCTCCGCAAAGGTACAAAAAAAATTGATAATTGACAATTGGCAATTGATAATTATGCATAAATATGAGGCAAAATTGTCAGAAAAACGCGATTTTCTGACACCTATACCCCGTTTTTCTGACACCTAACGCGTTTTTTGGACACCTTGTTTCGATTTTATTTTTTTTCTTTGCGCCCAGAAAATAAACAAAACCATAGTATTATGACCAACTTAATCAACGACTTCCTGTCACAACCCTTGTGGCTTTCCATTCCACTCGTCATGATTTACCTGGCCTTGCTCGCCTATTTCCTTTACATCCTCTGGCACTACCGCCGCAACACCCTCTCGGCAGTGGTGCTAACGGCAGCACTGCTCGTGGGACAAAAAGCTGCAGCCGACACTCCCATCACCCACGGCGGACAGAATTACACCCTCTTCGACAGCGAGGGCTACTATACCGCCACGGCCGGCAGCGAGAGCCCGTCAGCCTACACCTACGAGTATCTCGTGGACAACGTCATTGTTCCATATTGGGCTAGCCAGCCCTTCCAGTACACATACTGGTTGACGGACGAAGATATCGCCTTCGACACGAAGTTCATCGAGTTCTACTCCGCTGATCCTATCGTAGCTAAGGGCTATCGTCTTCGCACCAGCATAAACACAAAAGACCACCCGAATCGCCGCCCGAAGGCGTGGACGCTAAAGGGCAAGAAGCACGCGGGCGACGAGTGGACAACGCTCGCCACCGAGACCAACGCGCAATTGCCCGCAGAAGCTGAGGTGACCGCCGACTACTGGCTCACCAGCAACACAAAAACCTACCAATATTTCCGCTTCGAGGTGACCGATATCCAAGGCTCTGAAAAGATTCCGGTCTCGTCGAAAATCAGCTATACCCGCTACAGAATGGAACTGTCTGAACTCCAGATCATCGGCAACAAAGACAACATCAACACCGACCTGGACTACGCCACCATCGAGGGTTTGAAGCACTACTACTCATGGACCGGTAGCGACATCACCCCCATCTTCACCGTAAAGGATATGAGTGGCAACGCGCTGGCAGAGGGCACCCACTATACCGTCAGCTACTCCCCCGCCACAATTAAGGACGTTGGCACCTACACGCTGACCATCACGGGCACTGGTTCATACACCGGCCAGCAGACCGCCAGCTTTAAGGTTTATCAAGCCCTCGCGGGCAACGGCACGGAGACGGACCCCTACATCATCGCCGATGCCAACGATTGGTATGTCTTCGGAAAATATATCTATGAAAACTGGAACAATACGGAAGGCAAGTATTACAAGCTTGCTGATGACTTCGACAACAGCAACGAACCGATCACCGAAATGATTGCCACAACGAAGAAGGATGCAAATGATCCAACTAAGCTGATCCGGACGCCCTTCTGCGGAACGCTCGACGGCAACGGCCGAACGCTTCACATCGACCTCAAAGCCGATAGTGAAGACGGCTGTGCGCCCTTCCGCTACCTCGAGGGTGCCACCATCAAGAACCTGACCGTTGCCGGCAGCGTTGCCACCTCGTCGAAATTCGGTGCCAGCATCGCCGTTGAAAATCTGCCTCACGTAGGTTATACCAACGGCACTGAAATCATCGACTGCTGCAGCCGCGTTACCATCGTCAGCAGTATCAACGGCGACGGCACCAACGGCGGTTTCGTAGCCGTAAACCAAACCGGCGGCAAACTTGCCTTTACCCGCTGCGCTTTCCTCGGCAGGATGCTCGGCAGTACAGCCGAATGCAATGGCGGCTTCGTGGGCTGGAACGACAACGACGCCAACCTCATCTTCATCCAATGCGTCTTCGACCCCGTATGGGTATCCATGAGCAACACCGGCAGTAAGACGTTCAGCCGCTACAACACGAACGCACCCAGTTTAGACCTTCAGTCCTACTTCACTTACGCCGGATGGGGAAAGGATCAAGGCACCCAGGCTGTCGCCCTGACGACGGCGCCAGCCAACCTCGGCAACGTGGTTTCAGAAGAAGGCACAATGACGCTCTACGAGAACGCTCTGCTGTGCGGCGGCAAATACTACGTCACCAATCTCAGTCTCTACGACAACGCCTCTAACGCCACCCTGCTCCGCGATACCGACGGCAAGCAACTCAACGTCGCCCTCTCCGGTCGCACCCTCTTCAAAGACGGCAACTGGAACACCCTCTGCCTGCCCTTCGACCTCAAAAACGACGGATTCTACGACCTTATCGGAAATGGAACGCTGATGGAACTCGACATCGAACGCACCTACGACGCGAACGGCAACGACGATGTAAATGGTTCTTATAAGACCGGCTTCGACCCCGCCACCGGCACTCTCAGTCTCTACTTCAAGGATGCTACGGAAATCAAGGCCGGCACACCTTATATTATTAAGTGGCCCAAGCCCAGCGGCTACGACGACCATGAGAGCGACTACGACATCAGCAACCGTGAGTTCCAGGACGTCATCATCAACAACAGCGACGAAACCCTCATCCGCCAGACTGTGGAAAGTGAAGACGAGCACGTACAGTTCATCGGCACCTTCAGCCCCGTGACGCTCGATGGTGGCGACAAGAGCAACCTCTTCCTCGGCGCCGACAACACCCTCCACTGGCCCAGTGCCGACAGGAGCATCGGCTCCTTCCGCGCCTACTTCCACGTGGACGGCGGAAACGTCAGCGCCATCAAGCTCCACTTCGGCGACAACGAGAACACGACAGCTATTAACGAACACGATTGCAACGCCACACTCTCAGAGAGAGAATCGCACAAATCTCACGAATTAAGCGGCGTCTGGTTCGACTTGCAGGGCCGCCGTCTCGACGCCAAGCCCACCGCCAAGGGCGTATACATCTATGGACGTCATACGGTCGTGATTAAATAAATTCATGGAAAATTAATGGTAAATTCGTGATAATTATATGTTCAAAGATAAGAGCATTATGAAGAAGCAATATATAAAACCCACGATGAACGTGGTCGAACTCCAGCACCAGTGCCAGATGCTCGCTGGCAGCGTCCAAAACCTCAATACAAACCTCGGCGCCGACGGTCTCATTTTGGGTGAAGCCAGCGACGAAGACGCTCGATAATCACCAACCGGCAAGCCCGGCATCTTCTGCCAGGGCAACACCAACCTCGTGCTGGCCGCCGGCTCAGTAAACCACGTGACGGCATGCACCACCAAATATGCGGCGGGCATCGCCATCATGAGCGGCAAGACGCTCACCATCAGCGGCTCCGGCTCGCTCACCGCCACCGGCCCGAAGTTTTTTCTTCAAACATTAAAAAAGTGTTCATAAATTTGCGAACATCGAAAATATTTCTTATCTTTGCACGCAAATGGTAGTTACATTCGAAGAAACATATCTGGAAGAACTCTATACGCAGGGCAAAGCCAATGATAAAAAACATCGGTTTCAGCCTCATATTGTCGACAAGTATATCAAGGTGATCAACCTGATGAAACAGCAGGAGAATGTGCTTGGGCTCACAAAATACGGCTCACTGCACTACGAAAAGCTGGTTGGCGACAAGAAAGGCATTTCCTCGGTGAAGGTGAACGACCAATACCGGATAGAGTTCATAGAAGAAACGGAGGATGGCAAGCAGATTGCAGCCATTTGTAGTATAACAGAATTGTCGAATCACTATAAAAAGAAATAGGAGGGCAGAAATATGATTACAGTAAAAGGTAAGGACCCGATGATGATAGCCAACAATTTGAAGCCATACAAGCCTACGCATCCGGGCGAGGTGTTGAAGGACGAATTGGAGTTTCGTGGAATTTCCCAGCGAGGACTGGCGAAGAAAATGGGTATCTCGTATTCAGCATTGAATGAGGTGCTGAATGGCAAGCGCGCGCTCAACCCTGAGTTGGCAATGATGATGGAGGCTGCATTGGACGTTGATGCTGCTCCGCTTTTGGCCATGCAGAACGAATATGACATGCTGATGGCAGAGCGCAACGAGTCGTTTATGGAGAAAATAAAGCATATTCGCCGTATCGCAGCTGTTTTTTAGTCAATTGGAGTGCACAGCAGATCGCATCGCCACACGGAATTTTCTTTACACGATATTACGCCTTTTCTCTGTAGTCCAAAAAGAACCTTTAACCTTTAATCGTTAACCGTTAACCGTCAAGTAGCGGGTGCGGTGCCGAAAGGAACTAAACGGGCGGTCGTTGGGAAGTAAACGGCCCGTCTACCGGTTGAGGGTTAAAATCGGCGTTTTGAGATGGTTTTCAACCTTAAAAGTGTCAGATTACACATGTTTTTCGAAAATTACACAGTGTAATTCAAAAAAAAGTTGTACCTTTGCGCACTGATAGTGCGAGAAACTGCTCACACTCGGCCATTGATACGAGTATCATGGCTCTTGCTTAACCGCAGCCTTCGCGGCCAAATTAACAACAAAAACAAAAAAATGACAATGAAACAGACTTTTTGTTTAGCAAGAGCAACCTTGTTGTTGCTGATGATGATGTTCGCGAGTATAAGTGCGTGGGCAGAGGACGTGCCGGAGATAGAAGTTAACAGCTGGGACGAACTGAAAAGCAACGCTGCAACGGTCACAACGGAGAACGGTGTCACCACAGTCAAACTGAACAGTTGCGTAATAATAAAATCGTATGAGCTGATTGTCAATGAGACGGTGATACTCGACCTGAATGGCTATGGCATACGCAGTACGACGTTTCTGGAGCCCGTCATAGAAATAGGTAGCACCGGCAACCTGACACTGAAGGACGATGCCGCTGAGAAGCCCACGCGTTACATCCCTATTTACGAACACCGCGGCTCAGCGGTGAGCAGCTCCGTGCCCGGCGGTAATTACCTTACCGTCGAAGGCGGTTACATCACCGGAAGTTATCAAGAATATGGTATCATAAATGATGGAAAGTTCACCATGGAAGGTGGCACTGTCTGCGGCAGCTATTGGGGTGGTGTGTTCAGCTCTAACACGTTCAGAATGACCGGCGGCAACATCACCGGCAACACAGCGCCAAATAATGGCGGCGGTGTTTTTGTGGAAGACGGAACATGCTTCATCCTCGGCGGCACCATCAGTGGCAACACGGCGGGTAGCGGGAAGAGCAACAATGTCTATAGCTTGTCTGCCAACGTCTATATCAATTCCGGCTGCGTCAGCGATGGCATCGACGCCGACGATGATAGTCATATCCCCACGCAGTCCAGTTTCGGCAACGGCGACGGCAGCGACACGAAGCCCTTCGTCATTAGCGACGCGGCGGGCTGGAACATTTTCTGCCAGCTGATCGTCAACAACATATTCAGTGACAAACATTACGAGCTGGGCAACGACATCAGCGTCACGACGATGGCGGGAGGAATAGGAGGCAAGAAATATTTCGCAGGCATCTTCGACGGCAAGGGATACACGCTGGAGTTTAACGCCACTACTACGGAAGATAATATCGCCCCGTTCCGCGAAGTTGCAGGTGCCACTATCCGCAACCTGCACGTCACGGGAACTATCACTACGAGTAGACAGGCTGCCGGCATCGTGCTTAATACCGTTTATCCCGGCCTCACCATCGAGAACTGCCGCAGCAGCGTCATCATCAACAGCACCAAAGAGGGCGTAGGATATCATGGCGGCATTCTGGCGGGTGTGGTTAGTGGAAATAGCGGCTCTCCCACCGTCAACATCACGGGCTGTGTGTTCGACGGCAAGATAACCACCGGCAGCACTGCCGCGACGAAAACCACCGACTGCGGCGGCTTCGTAGGACGTAATCGTGGCACTGTCAACCTCACCGACTGTATCTACGACCCCGCCGCGCTCGCCAACGGCGAGAAATGGGCCAGCACCGGCAGTAAGACCTTTGTCTACAACTACACCAGCACCAGCAGCAACTACAGCAGCGGCAGCGCTAACTTCACACGCTGTTACTACAAAAGAAGCTTCGGCAACATACAGGGCAAGCAGCGCTGTAGGATTACAGCGGGTGAGAACGTGACGCTTGCGCTCAGCGGAACAGCCACGGAATATGACGTGAGCGGCATCACCTCATACGCCGACAATCAGGGACTCAAATATGAATCAACCTACTATGCTGGCGAAAACGACGCGGTCAAACTGACACTCGGCCACACCGACCGCGAGGGCTACGAATTCCTCGACTACGCTGCCAGCGCTGGAATACTTGACGACTCGGCCACCCCCTCCACGCTCACTATGCCTGCCGCCAACGTGACTATTACGGCGGTATGGGAGCCTCTGAATAATATCAGCTTGAATGCAAGCCTGATTGATGGTCTTTACTGGACTACCTTCTATTGTGGCGATGCGGGCTATCGTATTGCTGATGACGAGAATGCCTGTGCCTATACCGCTGAGGTGGGCAATGACGTGATCACATTGCACAAGCTGGGTAAGATGATTCCAAAGGATAAAGCCGTTATCATTGTCGGTGACGACAACAGCATCAGCATGACTCGCGATGATGTTTCGGCTGCTGAATATAGCGTTAAAAACGACCTGCACGGTGTGGATGTGCCTACGGCTCGCACCACCCTCACCTCAGACGACACCAAGACGCTCTATATGCTGAGCAACAAGAACAACCACTTCGGTTTCCACCAGTATGGCGGTGCCAATGTTCCGGCTCGCAAGGCATACTTCACCGTTTCGTCATCGGCTAATGCTCCGGAATACCTCGGATTCGACGGCGAAACCACGGGAATTATTTCGAACACGGATTTCACGGATTCAACGAATATGGATGGCACGTGGTATTCGCTCGATGGTCGGAAGCTGCAAGGCATGCCGACACAGAAGGGAATATATATATATAAAGGTAAAAAAAGAGTATTATGAAAAAAGAATATATAAAACCAACGTTGTGCGTGGTAAAACTGATGAATGGCTGCTCTCTGCTTGCTGGCAGTGCGAAAAATCCTAACGGTCTTGGCGACTTTCCTTTCGGGACATACTCGGATGATGAAGACATTATCGACGAAGGTGATGTGATATAATATCGTATCATTAAATCATAACTTCACAGCCTCACCGTCCTCTACGGCTGGTGGGGCTTTTTCATATACTAAAATTTTGCAAAACACTATTCATCCATTCATTATCTATGATAATATACTCATTATCAGTAGGTTGCAGAATGAATAGTGGGTATGAATAGTGCTTTGACTATTCATTATTTCGTGGTTTTAGCCGAAATTCTGCTGTTTTCGTTGAATGACGCAAAGGTGTTTCGCAGTTGTAAATACGTCGGAAACAGTTTGTCACAAGGGTGGTGACACTTTGTTACGCAGGCAGTTACAAAGTGTTACGATTACTTTTGTTATTGCGTAACTTGCTATAATTCAAGCGATAAGCGACTTTTCAAACCGAAAAAGGACGATTTTAAATATGAAAAATGAATAGTCAATGAATGAATAAGCACAACCATTCATTATATAACTATCTATAAATAAGCAAATTAGCTAATATAATGAATAAATGAATAGTGTTATCAAACATTTCTATGAATGAAATTTTTAGTATCACATTCTTATACACGCATGTTGGTCTTCCCACAAAAACATCGCCCCACTGTCTTTTCGAATCAAGGCAGTGGGGCGAGGGGTGTTTATTTTGTTAGTCTGCTTCGCAGAGAAATCATACAAATCTGTTCAAATATTCGAGCAGCGAGAACAGAGCCAAACTTTGCTTGAGCTATGTCGAGTCGCGAGAATGTTCGCTGAAAGCAAATCTAGCAAATCTTTATTATTATTGTTCGATTTGTAGCTCTGTTCGATTTCTGCGCGCCAGCGCACTCATTATTTTATAACTACTTTACGACCCTTCACAATATATAGGTCTCCGTCTGTTCTCCGCTTTCCGAATGGCCCATGGCGCGGTTCTTGGCCCTCATGGCCTCACTCTTCAGTGCTACACCTTTCTTGTTCAGGAACCTAGCGGCAGCCTGTCGTGCGGTCTCAGGCGACACGGGTTCTGCCATCATCGTTGTTGTCATTGCGCAGCAAAGGATAGCTGTCATCAAAATCTTTTTCATACTTACTTGTTATTATTTGGTTTATCTTTCTTCTGATAGTGTACGGGGGGCATGTCGGCCTCGGTGAGTTCGAGGCGGGTGCCAGTGCGGTCGAGGTTGGTAGCCTGTGGCACGCGGTTGTTGGTGTTGATTCGCTTGAAAGAGCCTGTTAACCTGTCCATCATGCCTTGTCTCACCGCCGGGAGCTGGTTCTCCCTTTCCTCTTTGGAGCAGGTAATGTGGCTTTCGTCGTTGTCAATCTTGAGGGTCTTCATGTCGAAGGTCTTTACCAGCGTGTCGCCCACGATTTCCCAATGGCCGGACAGGGTGACTTGGGTTGTGATTTTCCCACGGAAGCAGTAGTGGTTCCATTTTATAGTCCGGAGGGAGGTGAAAGTGTGGTCTTTGCGGAAGGTGTATTCGGTGCTGTCGTTGACGCTGGTCAGCACGGCGTTCCAGGTGCCCACGAGGTCGGCCTCCTTGGCGCGGCTTACGACCATCAGGCTCTGGTTGCGGAACTCCTCCAGTTCCTTCTCGGTGATGCCCATGAGGAACTTGTTCTCCTCGTTGACGTTGATGTACTGCAACAGATCGTTATACAGGGCCATCCGTTGGCTCCTCCAGCCGATGTAGTTCTGCACGCGGGGAGTTTTGAGCAGACGGCGGCAGGTGGCCAGGATGGCTTCGTAGCTTTTCATGTCGTCCGACTCCATGATGAGGTTGTATTCCTCCTCGCGGCTTACCGGTTTCCGGAAGAAGACGCTCTCCTTGCGTTGCTGTTCCATGAAGTTGCGGGCGTTGTAGAAGTTCTGCACGTTGCTGAGGAATCGCTTGTCGCTCAGCGTGCGCCACGAGTCCTGGCTGCTGTTGAAGATGTGCTCGTTGCTGGTCTCCATCTCGAGTTCTCTGGGGAACCCGAAATCGGTCACGTAATTGAGGAAGGCATCAATTGAGTCGGAGCCAATCTCCTCCAGCCGGTGCATGTTCCACATCAAGTAATAGGAGATGCCACTGCATTCATCTTCGTATTTTAGGCGGTTTTTAACGACTTCGAGGCTCTTGTCGATGTCGCTGACAATGGTCATGGCCAGCAGTCGGCGGGCATCTTCGGCCTCCTTCTTCTCTATCCATGTGGCTGAGCCGAACGTAAGCATGATGGATATGGTAGTGCCGAGGAAGGTCATCAGCAGTTCCTTGAACCATCCCTTTACTGACAGGTCGCGCCCGAACTTGGGCATCTTGAATTTCACGTTCATTTTTTTATCATCATATTTTTTAGTTCATAATTATTTATCTCATCCTTGGTGCCAGGGGCTGGAGCGGTCGGCCTTCATCCCATCTTCTTTTTCTGACAACCCGGTCGCGGATGTCCCCCAAGAGGTTGACCGTCTTCGTGTAATCGGGGCGTGCCTTGTAATGATATTGCGTCGTGGAATTATGTTCCTGATGACGAAACATAACAGATTCAATTTTGACGGTGTCCTTCTTCTGGGTGCTTCCCAGAGGCATCTGTAGCCAGTTCGGCTGGGAATGGGTGAACAAGGCATAATCAAAATCGGCCCTCAACGGCGGTAACTTTGGAAATCTGTCAGCATACCTCCATGAAACATCGGAGGGCGTCTGTGCCATTGCTGTGGCCGCAATGCAGAGTAAAGCTACAGACAAACTTGCTTGCCGTATCTTTTGGCGTAACTCCAGGTTCTCGTTAATAAACTCTTTGAGGTGGGCATTGCTGTCGCTGATGCGCCAACGCTGGAACACGATGACGGCAACCAAAACAAGCACTATCACGATGATAGCGGTGGCGAGGGCGACGGTGAAAATCATTTCGTAATTCATAATTCACAAATGTATTATTGGTTATTCGCAATTTCGATTGCAAAATTACGAACCTCCAGCGAAACAGATGTCTCACTGGAGGAAAAAGATGTCTCAAATCAGGAAAAACTACTTTTTTCCCCATTTCATCGGGGAAAAGCAAGGCTAAATCTTGCGATATTGCGTTCCGCGATTTCGGTCACGACTCGGCAGACTTCGAGCAAGCTCAGTCTGCACTCGCTGCTCGCCGAAATTCACTGGGCGTCATGCCGTAGGCGTTACGGAAAAGTCGGGCGAGGGTGGCGCGACTGGGAATGCCGGAAAGTTCGCCGACGATGGCAATGGGGTCGCTAGTGGTCTTCAGCAGACGGGCAACATGTTCCAGGCGGTAGCGGTTGATGAAGTCGCTGACCGTTTCGCCCTTCGAACATTGGCGGATGGCCTGCTCCACATATTTTTCGTTGGTGCCCGCCATTTGTGCCAGCGTGTCGCGGTTCAGGGTTTCGTCGGTATAGGGCTGCTGCTCGTCCATCAACGTACAGAGGCGGCGGAAGAGTTGCTGCTCGGTGGTGAGTTGTTCCTCCGGAGCGGCCTGCAACAGCTCCATCTCCTGCTGCTGCTCCTGTCGGCGCTGTTCTATCTCCTCGTAGAGCTTGCGGTTCTTTTCGGTTAACACCTTATTATATTTATAGGAACGCCAGAGCAGATAGGCGATGAGTAGGCATACGAGGAATGCGCTGGCGAGGATGATGCGGTGGACAACGAGTGACTGGTGCTTGCTGGCAATCTCCTCTTCCTGCTGCTTGATTTCCTGCAACTGCTCCACGTCGGCCTGCCGTTCCTGCTGGCGGATGGAGTCGGTCAACTGACGTATACGGTCACCCAGCGCCAAAGCCTCTGCCGTGCGTCCCGCCTTTTGCAGGGCTTCGTACTTGTAATTAAACAAGGTCTTGACATAGAGGTCGATGACGGGGTCACCATTGGAGCGCATCATAGAGTCGGTTTCGTCGAACAAGCGGACTGCCTCGTCGTAACGGCCCGTCATCGACAGATACAGTCCTTCGGCTGCCTTGTCTAACGCGCCAGAACCTTGGAACTGCTGATATTCGCGGAAAAGGGTTTCTGCCTGCTCTTTCTGATTATTGGCTGCATAGACCATCGCCTTACTGATGGTCACATTGTTGCGGCGCTTTTGCATCACCCAGTCGGGAGTGTTGGGGCAACGTGTCAGACGTGCCATCGCCGTGTCCATCTTCGCAATCAGGGGCAACGCCTTCTCCGGCATCTTATTGTCGATATACAAGTCGTTGAGCGAAAGCAACGTATAGATGAGCGGATCAATCTCCCCATAATCGGTGGCGCGCTGTGTACTCGTCATCAAATCATCGATGCATTGCAGGAACAACTGTTCGGATTCTGCAATATGCCCCAGTTTGTTTTCACAATCTGCCATCTGCATAATTGCCCTGCATTTCATCTCCACGTCATTTGGTGTTGTGCCGTCACCCACGAATGCAAGGATTTCCTTGGCGAGGGTGATTGATTTACCATACTCGCCATCGGCGTATGCATCGTTACCCAGAACACAGCGAACCTTACAATAAAGGCTGCTGTCTGCCGACGTGGCGATGGTATGTCCCGCCTCTGCAGCAATCGCTTTCTCTGCGTAATAGGCCGCCAGCCGCCTTCGGCCGGCATTCTCATAGATAATTGCCTTGATGGTATTGGCACGTACCGCCGTGAACAAACCGGCCTGCTCCGCACTATCCACACGCGTCACAGAATGTTCAACGTCGGATAAGCCATGGTTGACTATCTCTTTGCTCAGCGCAACAGCCTCATCGCTGCGGTCGGGCTTTGTGCAGCCCACTGTCAACGCCAATATGGTGACAACAGTTGTCAGTATGATGATATATCTGCTCATTTACGTTTATTTACCCGTCTGCAAAGATAATAAGTTTTTCCAAAATACCCAAATTTTTGAGTATAAAAACGCCCCACCGCCCGTCGAATCAGGGCAGCGAGGCGATGGAGTTGTGATGCTATACCAGCTTACAGCTTCTTGTGCTTCTTCATATAGCTGTGATAGGCATCCACCATCTTCTGGCGCTGCTCGGGCGTGACGGTAATCATGCGGACATTGTAGCCCTCCTGGGGCACGAAACCATCCTTGGTGTAATTGAAACTGTAGTTCATTTCGCCGTGCATGTCGTCATAGACCTTGCCGTCTTCACCGTATAACAGCTTCAGCCCTTTGCCTATCTTCAAGAAACAACCGTCTCATGGTAGGAAAAAAGCGTCTCAAAACAGGAAAAAGTAAGCCTGGCAGGAATTGCCAGGCTTAGAAATCCCGATGAAATGGGCGTTTTTTGTTATTCTCCGTCAATGCCTTCAAGACCCCGATTTTAATCCTCGGCCGCTAGAAGGCGTGCTCAGAATTCTGAGCACCCATTGTTTCATCCGATTTACTGCGTGCCGGGCTGTGTGGCGCTCTGCTCCCTAATCGTTGGCCACGATTCAAGCAATGTCGGCCCGACATTGGCGGGCAGAGTGGCAGACACTGGCGGGCAGAGTGGCAGACTAACTTTTTATTTGCTTATTTCGCGGTACAGTGCCAAGCCCTTTACCGTCAGGAGGTACTTCTGGCGGGGATGACGGGGGGATTGAGGGAATAGCAGGCGGATATATCCGTCGGCAATAGCGGGATTGAGGTAAAGACTCAAAACATTCTTTCTGTCTTTCAGACCAATAAGTTCCATCATTTCTTTTACAGACAGTTCCTGCTCGCCTACTACTTGCACAAGTTTTACGATGTTGGGATTATCAGTGTGCAGTTTATCCTGTACTTGTAGGGTACTTGTGGGGTACTTGTCCTGTACTTGTCGGGGGGGCCGAAAAGTTTGGCTGTACGCTCCACTCCTCGGTAGGATGTATGTGCAGGTAACGGTTGCGCAAATCCCACTGTTCGCCCAGCAACAGGTTGCGGAAGAAACGTTCCAGATAGACGGGTGTATAGTCTATCCCTTTCGCTACATTATGGTAATTTGCACGCACCAGCGCATTGCGGAAATACCATGAGTGTTTTGCAAACATGTCGTTATCCACAGGCTGCACCTCGGAAATAAAAATAAATCACGATTTATTTTGTATTTCGCTCGATTTGCACTACCTTTGCGCTGTAAACAGCGCGAAGTTACTCACGCTCGACAAAAAAAAGAAAGAATTTCTTTGTTTTGTTCTCGCTAAATCGTAACTTTGCAGGCAGAATAAAAACAAAGGAAAAGTAAAAAGCATATGAATCATTCACGTTTTTCATTGGTTTCGCTCCTCCTGCTGCTGACCATGCAGGTGTGGGCCTACAAACAGGAGTCAATTGACATTAAGGTCAACGGCAAGTCGCGCAACATGATTGTGTTTACGCCAAACACGTTACCGGCCAAGTCGCCGCTGATGATTATCACACACGGCATGAACCAAGACCCGGAATACCAGATGGGTTCCGACAAGATTTACGAGATGGTGGACACGGCGAAGTTCGTTGTCACCTATCTGCGCAGCGACGGTAATATGTGGGACACGAGCGGCACGGGCGACCAGACATTCGTCACGAAGACTATCGACGAGATGGCAACGCGCTACGACATTGACCGCGACCGCGTCTATTGGTCGGGATTCTCGATGGGCTCCATGCTCATCCACCATTGCATTGCCAACATGCAAAACAAGATTGCAGCCTTCGCACCTACCAGCGGCATCCAGTTCTCGGAGCAACCCTGGAATAATTGCAAGAAGCCGGTCAACCTGCTGGAGTGCATTGCTTACGACGACGACGTGTTCGGCTATGAGCAGTACGGCATCCATGCCTACATTGAAAACTACGCCAAGCACGACAAGCATACGCAATATAGCAAGGAGATAGGCTACAGACCTATGGGAGCCTCATGGGGCAGTGGCGATTTGGAGAAATGGACTGGCGGACCCAACGGTGGTGAGGTGTGGCTCTATTCCTATAATAACGGTGGTCACTGGCCTTCAGACCAAAACCGTCACTTGATATGGAACTTCTGTAAGCGCTTCTCGCTGAACCAGCCCTCGGCACGCATCACAAAGCCCGAAGGCGAGACAACGTATCTGACCTTTATGCCCGAAGGCACGGCTACGTTCCCTGACGTCGCCGTGGAGGCCACCGCCAAAGCACAGAAAGGCGAAATAGAGAAAGTGGAGATATACGAGGGCAGCAACCTGCTCGCCACCGCGTCCGAAGCATCAGCGTCAGGAACCTACGACGCAACGCTGACGGCCCCCAAGACTGGCAAGCACACCCTGCGCGTCATGGTGACCGACAGTAACGGCAAGACCGCCGACGGTACGTGTGTGGTAAACTGTGAAGCCCCGGCGTTCAACACCGCCTACAGTCTGAGCAGCCATTTCAATACCGAGGGCATCGTACCACAAGACTGGTACGTCAGCAACGGCACAAGTTCGACGACACGTGTGGGTGGCGGAATGCCATACACCAATGGTCCCCGTCTGCTGCATTTCACCAACGAGCAACGTGGTATGGAATACGGTCTGCTCGTACAGAACAGTGCGGGCAAGGAGAAGGCCGCATTCGCGAAGTTCGGCGTCAGCAAGGGACGCTCGAACTTGATGTTGTCTGCCGGCCGCTATACCGTGAGATACAGGTTATACAACTGGAACCGTCCGGATTTCTCGCCCATCACCGTCGTCATAGAAGATGCCAACGGACAGGAGGTGGCGTCGAAGGTTTGTACGCCTACCAAGAACATCGGCGGCAAGACAAGCAACGCGTTCCCCGGCGTCCGTCAGCCGACGTTCGAATTCAACATCACCCAGCCGGGCTATTACGTCATTGCCTTCTACGCCGATGCCGAGAAGAATGCCGACTTCGTGCTCGGAGTGCCGATGATTACGGCGAAGGAATATGGCGAGGCCGGCATTGAGAATATAGTGAATAGTGAAGAGCTGAGAGATAAGAGTTATTACGACCTGAACGGCCGCCGCCTCAGCGCACAGCCCAGCCGCCCCGGCATCTACGTCACCGGCGGCAAGACAGTTGTGGTTAAGTGAACATCAGCAGTGAGTTATGAGTAACATCCCCCAAGAGTTCAACAACTTCTTTCTGAAGGACGTGTCGTTCGTCAACCTGATGACGCGACGCATCTTCAACGTGTTGATAGTAGCAAACCCGTACGATGCCTTCATGCTGGAGGACGACGGACGCGTGGACGAAAAGATTTTCGACGAATACATGGAGTTGGGAATGCGCTATCCGCCCACGTTCACGCAGGTGTCGACAACGGAGGAAGCCAGCCACGTGCTGGAGACGACGGACATCGACCTGGTGATCTGTATGCCGGGTAATGCCGACAACGACGCCTTCGCCGTAGCACGCGACGTAAAACGGATGGCCCCGCACGTCCCGTGCGTGGTGCTGACGCCTTTCTCGCACGGCATCACCAAGCGCATCGAGAACGAGGATATGAGCATCTTCGACTACGTGTTCTGCTGGCTGGGTAACACGAACCTCATCCTGAGCATCATCAAGCTCATTGAGGACCAGATGAACATCGAACACGACATCAAGGAGGCCGGCGTGCAGATGATACTGCTCGTCGAGGATAACATACGCTTCTATTCGTCGGTGCTGCCGAACCTGTATAACTACATCCTCGCGCAGTCGAAGAATTTCTCTACCGAGGCTCTGAACCCACACGCCGCCGCGCAGCGCAAGCGCGGACGTCCGAAGGTGGTGCTGGCAACGACCTACGAAGAGGCTATCAATTGGTATGAGATGTATCACGACAACGTGCTGGGTGTCATCAGTGACACGCGATTCCCGTTGAAGGGCGTGAACGGTCGTCTGGCACACGTCGAGGAGGGAGACCCGGAGGCGGGTCTGAAGCTACTGCGCGAAATCCGCAAGCGCGACGAGTATGTGCCGCTGATTCTGCAGAGTTCGGAGATTGTGAACAAGGAGAAGGCGGAGAAGGAGCACTTCCATTTCATCGATAAGAACTCGAAGAAGATGAACGTGGACCTGCGCCAGCTCATTGAGGAGCACATGGGGTTCGGCGACTTCATCTTCCGCGACCCCAAGACGAAGGAAGAGGTGGCACGTGTGCGTTCGCTGAAGGAACTGCAGGACAACATCTTCAAGATTCCCGCCGAGTCGTTCCAATATCACGTGTCGCGCAACCACATGAGCCGCTGGCTCTGCGCACGAGCCATCTTCCCCGTGTCGCAGTTCCTGAAGACAGTGACGTGGCACAAGCTGAAGGATGTCGATGCCCACCGCCAGATTATCTTCGACGCCATCGTGCAATACCGCCGCATGAAGAATATCGGCGTCGTGGCAGTGTTCGACCGACTGAAGTTCGACCGCTACGCCCACTTCGCACGCATCGGTGAGGGTTCCTTAGGCGGCAAGGGGCGCGGTCTGGCATTCCTCGACAACATCATCAAGCGCCATTCGGAACTGAACCAGTTTGACAATGCCACCGTGCAGATTCCGAAGACCGTCGTGCTGTGTACCGACTTCTTCGATGAATTCATGGACAAGAACAACCTGTGGAGCATCGCACTGAGCGACGCACCGGACGAGGAGATACTGGAGCATTTTATGCGGGCACAATTGCCGGACGCACTGATTGCAGACTTCTTTACGTTCTTCGAGGCCATCAACTCACCGATTGCCGTGCGTTCGTCGTCGCTGCTCGAGGATTCGCACTACCAGCCGTTCGCAGGCATCTATTCGACATATATGGTGCCGTATCTGGAGGACAAATACGAGATGTTGCGCATGGTGGCGTGTGCCATCAAGGGCGTCTATGCTTCCGTCTATTACAAGGACTCGAAGGCGTATATGACGGCAACGTCGAACGTCATCGACCAGGAAAAGATGGCGGTCATCCTGCAGGAGGTCGTCGGCAAACAGTACGACACGCGGTTCTATCCGACGTTCTCGGGGGTGCTGCGCTCGCTGAACTACTACCCCATCGGCGACGAATTGGCCGAAGAGGGTATCGCATCGCTGGCTCTGGGTCTGGGAAAATATATCGTCGACGGCGGACAGACGCTGCGCGTATCGCCCTACCATCCGAAGCAGGTGTTGCAAACCTCGGAGATGGAGACGGCGCTGAAAGAGACGCAGACGCGCTTCTATGCGCTGGATATGAGTCACACTGGCGATGACTTCAAGGTGGACGACGGCTTTAACATCCTGAACCTCCGCGTCAAGGAGGCCGATAAGGACAATTCGCTGCAGGGTATCGCATCGACATACGACCCCGTTGACCAGATTATCCGCGACGGCATCTACGAGGGCGGCCGCAAGGTCATTTCGTTCTCAGGTGTCCTGCAGCATGGCATCTTCCCGCTGCCGGAAATCCTCCAGCTGTCGCAGAAATACGGCTCGGAGGAGATGCGCCGTCCCGTGGAGATAGAGTTTGCCTGCAACCTCGCACCAGACGGCGCGAGCGGCGACTTCTATCTGTTGCAAATTCGTCCCATCGTGGATTCGAAACAGGTGTTGGACGAAGACCTCGCCGCCATTCCCGACGAGCAGTGTCTACTGCGTTCGCATAACTCACTGGGGCACGGCATCTCAGAGGATGTCGTCGATGTGGTTTACGTCAAGACGGACGAGGAATTTACGGCCGCCAACAACCCGCAGATTGCCGACGAGATAGAGCAAATCAACCGGAAATTCCTGGACGGCAAATACCTCCAAGAGGATGGCACGGGCGCCAACTACGTGCTCATCGGACCGGGACGATGGGGCTCCAGCGACTACTGGCTGGGCATCCCCGTGAAGTGGCCGCACATCTCCGCAGCACGTGTCATCGTGGAGGCCGGACTGAAGAACTACCACGTAGACCCGTCACAAGGCACGCACTTCTTCCAGAACCTCACCTCGTTTGGCGTGGGTTACTTCACCATCAACACCTATACGGGTGACGGTATTCTGCAAACCAGCGTGCTCGACGCGCTGCCTGCCATTGAGGAGACGGAGCACGTGCGCCACGTCCGCTTCCCCCACCCCATCAAAATCATGATGGACGGCAAAAAGCAGCACGGCGTTGCCCTCCTGCCACAGGAATAAGATATGACAAAAATACGACTTATAATCCTACTGGGACTGATACTGCGCCTTGCGACAGCAACTGCACAGACGGCAGATTTCAGAAAACTCTCGGGCTTAGCCAGACAGGCAGCACTGGAGGAGGCGGCATTTACACGAAGGGCTTTCCACGGCCGCACCATCACGGCCTTTGTCAAAACAGACAACGACGACATACTGGCAAGGTACGGATGTCGCCGACATGCACGTTGGGGCGATATCAGCATAGCCAGCATTCCTTTGAACCTGTTGGCAGCACTCTCGCGCGAACCGTCAGTGCGACGCATAGAGGCTGGGGCTCATGCCACGCTCTGCGTCGATACGGCAGCCATAGCCGTCAATGTATTGCCTGCGTATGAAGCCACTCCAAACCATTCGGCCTATACGGGGGATGGTGTCGTCATGGGATTGATGGATGTGGGGTTCGACTTGACGCATCCGACATTCTACGACCGCTCGACGACGCGCTACCGCATTCACGCACTCTGGGACCAGTTGTCGAAAGACACCATCGGCAGCATTCTGCCCGTTGGACGAGATTATATCGGGACGGAGGAACTGCTGGCTTACGGACAGACTACCGACGCTGAGTCGGAAACGCACGGCACCCTCACCCTGGGCATTGCGGCAGGAAGCGGCTACAACAGCCGCTATCGGGGTATCGCCTTCGATAGCGACATCTGTCTCGTGGCTAATGCTGTCAACTCCAACGCGAAGTATATTGACTCCACAGACATCTACAAATACACTACGGCAACCGACGTCTTGGGATTCAAATACCTCTTCGACTATGCCGACAGCCAGCAGAAGCCTTGTGTAGTATCCTTCAGCGAAGGCTATCCACCGTATCTCGATCAGGACGACAGCCTCCTTTCTGCAGTACTCGACAGTCTGACGGGACCAGGACACATCCTCGTGGCCGCTGCCGGCAATGAGAGCATTAACGACACGTGGTTTATCAAGACAGCTGAGCGGTCTGTGGCTGGTGCTTTCATACAAACGAACAAGAATCAGGCCTTGTATAGGCTGACCGCAGAGGGTGACGCACGGATTCATTTCTATGCCTATCGCGGGGAGAACGGCATTCCGACGGACACGCTGACGCTGGATTCGCAGAAGATTCCCTCCGACTCCGTCATGGTGTTCGCCTTTCCCTGCGGTCCGGACACGCTGACGGTATCGTGCTATCACAATGCCTCGTCATTTATTGATGATGATATCTGGCAGGTACTGCTTCAGTCAGAACAGGCTATCAGTCAAATCGCTCCCGTGGCGCTTGTCGTAGAAGGTGAGGGTGAGATTCAGGCGTTTGGCAGTACCAACTATTCCTTTAAGAAAAATGACGTTGACCCTCGATGGGTCGATGCACAAAAAGGGCATAACATCCTTGCGCCGGCCTGTTTTCAGGCGGTCATCAGTGTGGGGGCAACAACCCATCAGCCTGACGGGAAAATCGATTATTACTCCTCTACAGGTCCGGCCATGAACGGTCTGAGGAAACCCGAAGTAGTAGCACCAGGAACAAAGGTGGTAACTTCCAAGAGTCATATATATGCGCCAGGCAAGATCGTGGGATATTCCGAGTTCAATGGCATCAGCTATCCTTGGGGATCCGACTCCGGCACGTCGCTGTCAACACCTGTCATAGCAGGTGTCATTGCCCTATGGCTGCAGGCGAAGCCGGACCTGTCACCCCAAGAGGTTCTGGCACTCTTCGACCGTAACTGCTGGCATCCCGACGACAGCCTTGACTATCCGAACAATATCTACGGCTACGGAATGCCTGACGCCTATAAGGGTCTGCTCGATATCTTAGGATTGACAAGCATTCAGACTATCAGTCACTACCAACCGCAGGAGGTCATCATAGTTTCTGACGGTGGCGGGTTGCGCCTGACATTCGCCAGTGAACCTACAGCACCCCTGAAAGTAAGCATTTACCAACTATCAGGCTCGTGCGTCTTCCAAACAACACTGTCCGCCGCTGGCTGTGAGGCATTCATCCCTATTCCTCCTCTCGGCGCCGGTGTCTATGCCGTCCAGCTCGATACCTCCCTGGCCACACATCGCGGCTCCTGCCTTGTCAGGCTAAAATAAAAAAGAGTGGGCTGACGAAAGGGTCAGCCCACTTTTTTTATCGAGATTCGAAATAGAATGCTTATTCAGCCTTTGCCTCTTCAGCAGCAGGTGCCTCAGCAGCGGGAGCCTCGACAGGAGCTTCAGCCTTAGGAGCCTCAGCAGCGGGTGCCTCAGCCTTAGGAGTAGCAGACTTGCGTGAACGGCGAGTCTTCTTCTCAGCCTTAGCAGTCTTCAGCATGTTCTCATCGAAGTCGACAAACTCGATGAATGCCTTCTCAGCAGCATCGCCCTGACGGAAGCCGAGCTTGATGATGCGGGTGTAACCACCGGGGCGGTCACCGACTTTCTGTGCTACAGGGCCAAAGAGCTCCTTCAGAGCTTCCTTGTTCTGCAGATAGCTGAATACCACACGACGGCTGTTGGTGCTGTCGTCCTTAGAGCGCGTGATGAGGGGCTCTACATATTTCTTGAGTGCCTTTGCCTTGGCGAGGGTCGTAGTGATTCTTTTGTGCATGATCAGTGAGATGGCCATGTTGGCAAGCATGGCACGGCGGTGATCAGCAGTACGGCCCAGATGATTGAATTTCTTTCCGTGTCTCATTTTAACTTTGAACTTTTAACTTTGAACCTTATTCGCGGTCCAGTTTATACTTTGAAATATCGGTTCCAAACGACAGATTCAGACTCTCGAGCAAATCATCAAGCTCAGTGAGCGATTTCTTACCGAAGTTGCGGAACTTGAGGAGGTCGGTCTTGTTGTACTGTACCAAGTCGCCAAGGGTCTCGACATCGGCTGCCTTCAGACAGTTCAGCGCACGAACCGAGAGGTTCATGTCGACCAACTTAGTCTTCAGCAACTGACGCATGTGGAGAATCTCCTCGTCGAATTCCTGGTTGCCCTCAATATCATTGTTCTCCAGCGTAATCTTCTCGTCAGAGAAAAGCATGAAGTGATAGATGAGGATCTTGGCAGCCTCCTTCAAGGCGTCCTTCGGGTGAATGGAACCATCCGTTGTCACCTCCAGCACGAGCTTGTCGTAGTCGGTCTTCTGCTCGACACGATAGGGCTCAACACTGTACTTGACGTTGCGGATTGGGGTGTAGATTGAGTCGATAGCTATCACATTGACATCGGTGCAGAACTCGCGATTCTCGTCAGCGGGAACATAACCGCGGCCCTTGTTGATAGTCAAATCAATCTGCATCGAAGCTTTGGAATCTAAATGACAAATCACCAAATCGGGATTTAACACTTCAAATCCAGTCAGATACTTGCCTATATCACCGGCTTTAAACTCGGTAGAATTCTCAACGGTGATTGAGACTTTCTCGTTCTCGAATTCTTCCACTACTTGCTTGAACCGAACTTGCTTCAGGTTCAAGATAATGTTGGTTACGTCTTCCTTGACACCGGGTACTGAAGAGAACTCATGCTCAACACCCTGAATACGGATGGTGTTGATGGCATAACCCTCAAGCGATGAAAGAAGAATGCGGCGCAGGGCATTACCAATGGTAACGCCGAAACCGGGCTCTAACGGACGGAATTCGAACTTGCCGAACTTGCCGTTGGCCTCCAACATTACGACTTTATCAGGTTTTTGAAATGCTAATATCGCCATTAATTTAAATGATTTTAGTTCTTAGAGTACAACTCAACGATTGACTGTTCCTTAATATTCTCGGGAATGTCTGCGCGCTCAGGCAGGTGCAGGAACTTGCCACCCTTCTGGGCCTCGTCCCACTCAATCCAAGGATACTTGCTGTGGTTGAAACCTGCAAGTGCGGCCTCGATGACCTCGAGAGACTTTGACTTCTCGCGAACTGCTACAATCATACCGGGCTTAACCTGGAATGAAGGAATGTTGACAACCTGGCCATCAACAGTGATGTGCTTGTGGCCTACGAGCTGACGGGCAGCTGCACGAGTAGGAGCAATACCAAGACGGAACACTACATTATCGAGACGGCTCTCAAGCAACTGGAGCAGCACCTCACCGGTGATACCCTCAGCCTTAGCAGCCTTCTCAAAGAGGTTACGGAACTGACGCTCCAGCACACCATAGGTGTACTTGGCCTTCTGCTTCTCTGCCAGCATGATTGCATACTCCGACTGCTTGCGGCGGCGGTTGTTACCATGCTGTCCCGGGGGGAAGTTCCTACGGGACAAAACTTTGTCCGGGCCGAAGATGGCTTCTCCAAATCGGCGGGCAATTTTTGATTTCGGTCCAATATATCTTGCCATAATTCTAAAATAATATTTTTAATTCTATTGTCTAGATATTCTAGAGACTCTAGATGTTCTAGAAATTAAACTCTACGACGCTTTGGAGGACGGCAGCCATTGTGTGGCAGCGGCGTAACGTCGATAATCTCAATAACCTCAATACCAGCACCATGGCAGGCACGGATAGCGCTCTCACGACCGTTACCGGGACCCTTCACATAGGCCTTCACCTTACGCAGACCGAGGTCGAAAGCAACCTTGGCGCAATCCTCAGCGGCCATCTGGGCAGCATACGGAGTGTTCTTCTTAGAACCACGGAAGCCCATCTTACCTGCAGAAGACCAAGAGATTACCTGACCCTCGTCATTGGCGAGTGATACGATGATATTATTAAAAGAGCTGTGTACGTGAAGCTGACCGATAGCGGTAACTTTCACATTACGTTTCTTGGAAGTGACTGTTTTCTTTGCCATAATCTTTAAACTTTAACCGTTAAACTTTAAACATTACTTCGTGGCCTTCTTCTTGTTAGCAACAGTCTTCTTCTTACCCTTACGTGTACGAGCATTGTTCTTGGTGCTCTGACCACGAACGGGCAGACCGTTACGATGACGGACTCCACGATAGCAACCAATATCCATCAGTCGCTTGATGTTCAACTGGATCTCACTGCGGAGATCACCTTCTACCTTGAATTCAGCGCCGATGATTTCACGGATCTTAGCTGCCTGATCGTCACTCCATTCGTTGACCTTCAGGTCGCGGCTCACGCCGGCCTTGTCCAAAATCTTTGCTGAACTACTTCGACCAATACCATAGATATAGGTCAATGCGATTTCGCCACGCTTCTCCTGGGGCAAATCTACTCCAACAATTCTTATTGCCATTTGTTAAATGAATAAATAAATGATATAAAAAAATTCGAATTTCCGCTAAAAAGCATGCAAAGGTACGCAGAATTTCCGAGACTCCGCTACCTTTTTATGCTTATTTAACATAATTTTTTAACCCTGACGCATCTTGTACTTGGGGTTCTTCTTGTTGATAACGAACAAACGACCCTTACGACGCACGATTTTGCAGTCGGGTGTACGCTTCTTCAATGATGCTCTTGTCTTCATTTTATTGTCTCCTTATTTTATTTGTATCTGAATACAATTCGTCCTTTTGTCAGGTCATACGGACTCATCTCAACCTTCACTTTGTCGCCGGGCAGAATCTTGATATAGTGCATTCGCATCTTACCTGAGATGTGTGCGATGATGGGCACACCGTTCTCCAACTCCACTCGGAACATCGCATTAGAGAGAGCCTCTACAATCGTTCCGTCTTGCTCAATAGCGCCTTGCTTTGCCATATAAACTTAATATAGTTTTCCTTCTATGTTCTCTACTTCTTCGAATGAAGATAAAATCTCTGCCTTACCCTTGCGGACAACCAGCGTATGCTCGAAATGAGCGGCAGGCTTGCCGTCCTGTGTGCGGATGGTCCAACGGTCTTTGTTGTCGAGCCAGATGTCGCGCTTGCCCATGGTAATCATCGGTTCGATGGCAATACACATGGAGGCTTTCAACATCACGCCGTTTCCACGACGTCCGTAATTAGGCACCTGGGGGTCCTCATGCATCTCGCGGCCAATACCATGTCCGGTCAGTTCGCGGACGATACCATAGCCATGAGCCTCGCAATGGTCCTGCACTGCACTGCTGATGTCACCGAGGTGACGACCAGCGACGGCGTTGTCGATACCCTTGTACAGGGACTCCTTCGTAACGCGGAGCAACTCTTTGACCTCTTCGCTGACTTCGCCGACACAGAATGTGTAGCAGGAATCGCCGCAAAAGCCGTTGAGCAGCGTGCCGCAGTCGATGGAGATGATGTCACCGTCCTTGAGCACTGTCTCAGCATTGGGGACGCCATGCACGACGACGTCATTTACTGAGGTACAGATGCTGGCAGGAAACGGCCCTCCATATGGATTGGGGAACCCCTTGAAAGTCGGAATTGCTCCATGGTCGCGAATGAATTCGTCAGCCACTTGATCCAACTGGAGGGTCGTTACACCAGGCTTGATATGCTTTGCCAATTCGCCAAGGGTCTTACCAACGAGTTGGTTGGCCTGGCGCATCAGCTCAATTTCGTCTTCAGTCTTCAGAAATATCTTCATACTGGCTTAGTACGCACTCATACCACGTCCGTGGATACGGCCTGAATTGAGCAGACCGTCATAGTGACGCATGAGCAGATGGCTCTCAATCTGCTGCAGGGTATCGAGAACAACACCCACGAGAATCAGCAGTGAGGTACCACCGAAGAACTGAGAGAAGGCATCCTGCACGTCCAGCAGTCCTGCGAGAGCGGGCATGATGGCAATGAAGGCAATGAACAGCGAACCAGGCAGCGTGATGCGTGACATCACTTCGTCGATGAAGTCGGCTGTCGGCTTACCGGGCTTGATGCCGGGGATAAAGCCATTGTTGCGCTTCATATCCTCAGCCATCTGCGTAGGATTGAGCGTGATAGCAGTGTAGAAGTAGGTGAATGCAATGATCAGGAACGCAAAGATGATGTTGTAGGTCCAGCTGTGATGATCGAGCATGGAACGGACAAACCAGTTTGCATTTTCCGGAGCAGCATACTGTACGAAAGCCAACGGAATGAACATCAGAGCCTGAGCAAAGATGATAGGCATCACGTTAGCAGCGAACAACTTCAGGGGGATGTACTGACGTGCACCACCAACCTGCTGACCACCGACAATGCGTTTTGCATACTGTACGGGAACCTTACGGACACCCTGTACGAGAACGATTGCTGCACATACGACTGCATAGAGAATGATAATCTCGACGAGGAACATCACGAGACCACCACCGCTGATGGCAGTGAAACGTGAGGTCACCTCCTGGATGAATGCCTGCGGGAGGCGGGCAATAATACCAATCATAATAATCAGCGAGATACCATTTCCAATACCCTTATCGGTAATGCGCTCACCCAGCCAGAGGATGAACATACTGCCGGCAGCAAGGATGATGGTAGCTGGGAATACGAATACTGACCAGCTGATTCCTGATGCCAGAGCAGCACCGGCCTGCATCTTCAGATTGATGAGGTAACTCGGCGCCTGGAACAGCAGAATAGCTACTGTCAGGTAACGAGTGTAGGTCATGATCTTCTTGCGGCCGCTCTCACCCTCACGCTGCATCTTCTGGAAGTAAGGCACAGCGACTGCGAGGAGCTGCATAACGATGGAAGCAGAGATGTAAGGCATGATTCCAAGCGCAAAGATGGATGCGTTGGAGAATGCACCACCAGAGAACATATCCAACAGCGACATCAGACCACCGGCAGTCTGTGACTGCAGTTTGTCCAACAGTGCAGGATTGATACCAGGAAGCACTACGAATGATCCGAAGCGGTAAATGGCTACGAACAGCATCGTGATGAGGATGCGCTGACGCAGGTCCTCAATCTTCCAAATGTTCTTCAGTGTCTCTATTAACTTCTTCATTGTCTTGTTTAGATTATAGTTGCGTTACCACCAACTGCCTTGATAGCTTCCTCGGCAGTCTTTGAGAATGCGTTTGCTTCTACGTCAACCTTGGCTTTCAACTCACCGTTACCAAGTACCTTGACAAGCTCCTTGCCATTGGTCAGACCAGCAGCAACCAGCTCGGCAATACCGATCTTGGTCAGGCCCTTCTCCTCTGCCAGTTTCTGCAGAGTAGAGAGGTTCACTGCAAAGTACTCCTTGTGGTTGATGTTCTTGAAGCCAAACTTCGGCAGACGACGCTGCAGAGGCATCTGACCACCTTCGAAACCAACCTTTTTCTTGTAACCTGAACGAGCCTTGGCACCCTTGTGACCACGGGTAGAAGTGCCACCGAGACCAGAACCTGGTCCGCGACCGATTCTACGACGTGAATGGGTTGAGCCCTCAGCCGGTTTTAAAGTATGTAGTTTCATAATCGTAATACGTTTTAATTGTTTGATGAAATTAATCGATAACAGTCACCAGATGGTGAACCTTCTGGATCATACCACGGATTGAAGGAGTATCCTCTACCTCAACAACCTGAGAGATCTTGCGGAGACCGAGAGCCTGAAGCGTGCGCTTCTGGTCTACAGGATAACCGATCTTACTCTTAATCTGCTTTACCTTAATTGTTGCCATAGTTCTTTCTCCTTATTATCCTCTAAATACTTTTTCCATACTGATACCACGTGTACCTGCGATAGTGTAGGCATCACGCATCTGACTCAAAGCCTCAATGGTAGCCTTTACCAGGTTGTGGGGGTTAGAAGAGCCCTTCGACTTAGCGAGGACGTCCTTCACACCAACACTCTCCAGTACGGCACGCATAGCACCACCAGCTACCAGACCAGTACCGGCTGCAGCGGGACGGAGGAATACGTGAGCACCACCGAAACGGGCTTCCATCTCATGGGGGATAGTACCCTTGAGCACGGGAACCTTCACAAGATTCTTCTTGGCTGCCTCTGTACCCTTGGCGATGGCTGCGGTGACTTCACCGGCCTTGCCAAGACCCCAGCCAATGATACCGTTGCCGTCACCGACAACAACAATGGCTGCGAATGTAAAGGTGCGACCACCCTTTGTTACCTTGGTAACACGGTTGATGGCAACCAGTCTGTCTTTCAACTCTACGTCGCTATTTATCTTAACTTTGTTCATTGCCATAATCGTTTAAAATTTAAGTCCACCTTTACGAGCTGCATCAGCCAGAGACTTTACGCGGCCATGATACAGATAACCGTTACGGTCGAAGACAACAGCAGTGATGCCTGCCTCCTGAGCCTTTGCGGCAATCAGCTCACCAACCTTCTCAGCCTGCTGGATCTTAGGCATAGCCTCAAGACCGATAGACGATGCAGCAGCAAGAGTTTTACCTTCCAAATCGTTAATCACCTGAGCATAGATCTGCTTGTTAGAGCGGAACACGCTCATACGAGGACGCTCGGCAGTACCGAAAACGTTCTTACGAATTCTATATTTAATCTTAATTCGTCTTTCTACTTTCTTCGTTGTCATAATTCTTTAATCTTTTAATGGTTTAACGAATTACTTCGCAGATGCCGACTTACCCGACTTACGACGGATAACCTCACCCTTGAACAAAATACCCTTACCCTTGTAAGGCTCCGGCATACGGAAAGAACGAATTTTTGCACAAATCAGTCCGAGCAACTGCTTGTCGCATGACTCCAGAATAATCTGGGGGTTCTGGTTACGCTCCATCTTGGTCTCAACCTTCACCTCCTTAGGAAGCTGGATGAAAATGGGGTGTGTGTAACCCAGAGAGAACTCAATGAGATTGCCCTGGTTAGACACACGGTAACCGACACCGATAAGCTCCATCTCCTTCTTGTAACCCTCGCTGACACCAACAACCATATTGTTGATCAGAGCGCGGTAAAGGCCATGGAAAGCCTGCTTCTGTTTGATATTTACAGGGCTGTTCTCGTCAATCTCGAAAGTGATCTGACCATCAGCGATGTTCATCTTGATGCTGCTGTCAACTTTCTGTGAGAGCTCACCCTTCGGACCCTTTACTGTAACAACACCGTCCTGACCCTGAGCTACTGTAACGCCTGCAGGGATACTAATTGGCAATTTTCCTATTCTTGACATAGTGCGGTCCTCCAATTAATAAACGTAGCAAAGCACCTCACCGCCGATCTTCAGCTGTGAAGCCTCCTTGTCTGTCATTACACCTTGGGATGTAGATAAGATGGCTATACCTAATCCGTTAATTACTCTCGGCATGTTCTTGTAACCAGTGTACTTACGAAGACCTGGTGTAGACACGCGCTTCAGGCACTTGATGGCGTTAGCCTTGGTGGCGGGATCATACTTCAAAGCCACCTTGATAGTGCCCTGAGGGCCATCCTCGATGAACTTGTAGTTCAGGATGTAACCCTTCTCGAAGAGGATCTTAGTGATTTCCTTCTTCAAGTTAGACGCAGGAACCTCAACCACGCGGTGGTTGGCCATAATGGCGTTTCTGAGTCTGGTCAGATAATCTGCTATTGGATCTGTCATAAAATAAATTGTTTAATTAATCGGGACTGCCCCGACAATATTAAATAAAATAACTCTTTCTCTCAGGATTACCAGCTAGCCTTCTTCACACCGGGAATCAGACCGCTTGATGCCATCTCACGGAACTGAATACGGCTGAGACCGAACTGGCGCATATATCCCTTGGGACGACCAGTGATCTTGCAGCGGTTGTGCAGACGGATGGGGTTGGCGTTCTTGGGGATGGCCTGCAGTGCACGAGCAGCCTCGTAAGCCTCTGCGGGATCCTCCGACGTTGCGATAATCTTCTTCAAGGCTGCACGCTTCTCAGCATAACGGGCAACGAGCTTAGCACGCTTCACCTCACGAGCCTTCATTGATTCTTTTGCCATATCTTCTTAGTCTTTATTGTTCTTGAATGGAAGACCGAAAGCCTTCAGCAGTGCGAAACCCTCCTCGTCAGTCTTTGCAGAGGTGACGAAAGTGATGTTCATACCCTGAATGCGGTCTACAGTGTCAATGTTGATCTCAGGGAAGATAATCTGCTCCTGGATACCCAGTGTGTAGTTACCACGACCATCGAACTTGCTCTCGATACCCTTGAAGTCACGGATACGGGGCAGAGCCACGCGAACCAGCTTCTCCAGGAACTCATACATACGCTCACGACGCAGTGTTACCATCACGCCGATAGGCATCTTCTTACGGACCTTGAAGTTGGCGATATCCTTCTTAGAATAGGTAGCCACAGCCTTCTGTCCGCAGATAGTGGTAATCTCGTTGATAGCCACGTCGATGATCTTCTTGTCCTGAGTGGCATCACCCAGACCCTGGTTGATGACAATCTTCTTCAGGACGGGAACCTGCATCTTCGAGCTATAGTTGAACTGCTTCTCAAGTGCCGGAGCAATCTGCTCCGTGTACACTTTCTTCAATTGTGCTGTATTTGCCATTACTTAATCTCCTCCCCTGACTTTTTAGCGATACGAACGACGTTCTTGCCCTCATGCTTGATGCTGACGCGGGTAGCCTTGCCGCTCTTCGGATCGATGAGACTTAAATTTGAGATATGTATCGGAGCTTCCTGCTTCACGATACCACCCTGCGGGTTCTTAGCGCTCGGCTTCTGGCTCTTCGAGACCAGGTTCACGCCCTCAACGAGTGCGCGCTCCTTCTCAACGAACACCTTGAGCACCTTGCCAGTCTTGCCCTTGTCCTCACCGGCCAGGACCATGACTGTGTCGTTTTTTCTAATATGTAACTTAGCCATTACTTTAATACTTTTTATTGTTAAAGAACCTCAGGTGCAAGTGAAACGACCTTCATGTTGACGGCACGGAGCTCACGGGCAACAGGGCCGAAGATACGGCTGCCGCGGAGTTCACCGGCATTGTTCAACAGTACACAGGCGTTGTCGTCGAAACGGATGTAAGAACCGTCAGCGCGACGGATCTCCTTCTTGGTGCGAACAACAAGAGCCTTCGATACTGCACCCTTCTTAACGTCACTTGTGGGGATTGCGTTCTTGATAGCAACGACAATCACGTCACCTACGCTAGCATAGCGGCGGCGTGTACCACCCAGCACACGGATGCACAGAGCCTCACGGGCACCGCTGTTATCAGCTACGGTAAGTCTTGTTTCTGTCTGAATCATAATTACTTAGCCTTTTCTACGATTGATACTAAACGCCATCTCTTAGTCTTTGAGAGGGGGCGGGTCTCCATAATCAGAACGGTATCGCCAACCTGGCACTCGTTCTTCTCATCGTGAGCATGGTACTTCTTTGTCTTCTGGACAAACTTACCATAAATCGGGTGCTTCTCCTTGAACTTAGCTGCAATAACAATGGTTTTATCCATTTTGTTGCTGATAACGACACCCTGTCTTGTCTTTCTTAAATTTCTTGTTTCCATCTGGACCATTATTATTTGTTAAGTTCTCTCTGACGGAGTTCTGTCTTCATACGTGCGATGTCACGACGTGCGGCCTTAATCTGTGATGGATTCTCCAGCGGAGTGACAGCGTGGTTCAACTTCATCTGGTTGTAGTTAGCAACCTCAGTCTCCAGCTTCTCGGCCAGTTCCTTGGTCTCCAGACCTTTAATTTCATTCATCTTCATAGCTTAAGCGTTTTTATCGTAATCGCGTCTAATAACAAACTTAGTCTTCACGGGCAGCTTCTGGGCACCGAGGCGCAGAGCCTCCTTGGCAACCTCGAAGGGAACACCCTCTACCTCAAACAGAATACGTCCCGGGGTTACTGGTGCCACCCATCCTGCGGGGTCACCCTTACCTTTACCCATACGTACGTCAGCAGGCTTGCGAGTGATGGGTTTGTCCGGGAAGATGCGAATCCATACCTGACCTTCACGGTTCATGTAACGGTTGATGGCAACACGGGCTGCCTCAATCTGGCGGCTGTCAATCCACTTGGCATCAAGCGTCTTGATACCGAAAGAGCCGAAAGCCAGCTGCGTTCCGCGGTGGGCGTTGCCTTTGTTGCCACGTCCGTCCTGCGGTCTTCTATATCTTACTCTTTTGGGTTGTAACATGATAGCTTCTTACTTTACAATGTTAATTACTTCTTCTTGTTGCGGAAACGTCTGCCACCATTGTCACGACCACCGTTCGAGCGGGCTGCGCCCTTCTCCTGTGCGAAGTTAGGAGCCAAGTCTACCTTTCCATAAACCTCACCACGGCAGATCCAGACCTTCAGACCCAGCAGGCCAACCTTCGTCAGAGCCTCTGCCTGGCAGTAATCAATGTCAGCACGGAAGGTGTGCAGCGGAGTGCGGCCTTCCTTAATCATTTCGCTACGTGCGATTTCAGCACCGTTCAGACGGCCGCTGATCTGCACCTTGATACCTTCTGCTCCAGCACGCATCGTGTTAGCCACAGCCATCTTGATAGCACGGCGGTAAGCAATCTTACCCTCTATCTGGCGAGCGAGGTTGTTGGCTACGATGTTTGCATCGAGCTCGGGCTTCTTCACTTCGAAGATATTAATCTGTATCTCCTTGTCATAGAGTTTCTTCAGCTCTTCCTTGAGCTTGTCAACATCCTGACCACCCTTACCAATGACCAGACCCGGACGGGCTGTGCAGATGGTGATGGTAACCAGCTTCAGTGTACGCTCGATGACAATCTTCGAGATGCTGGCCTTAGCCAGACGCTCGTTCAGATACTTACGGATTTTCTGGTCCTCGACCAGGTTGTCGCCGAAGTTCTTGCCTCCGAACCAATTTGAATCCCAACCCTTGACGATGCCAAGACGGTTGCTAATAGGATTAACTTTCTGTCCCATACCTTATTGCTTAATCATTAGTTTTAGCGTCGACAAACAGAGTCACGTGGTTGCTGCGCTTACGGATGCGGTAGCCACGGCCCTGAGGTGCCGGTCTCATACGTTTCATTGTCACACCTTCGTCGACGAAGACACGGCTGATATACAATTCGCCGTCTTCTGCCTTGCGGTCATTCTTGGCCTCCCAGTTGGCGATAGCCGAGCGGAGAAGCTTCTCTACATTCTCTGAGGCAGCCTTCTTCGAGAAACGCAGCACACCGAGTGCGCGATTCACCTCCATACCGCGGATCATGTCGACGACATAACGCATCTTGCGGGGTGAAGAGGGACAGCCTTTCAGCTTTGCAAAGTACTGTGTCTTATTGGCTGCTTTTCTCTGTTCAGCCGCTAATCTTTTTCTTGCTCCCATTATTTTATTTTCTTAATTTCATGAATTAATGTTTCCCTGGGAATTACTTCTTGTTACCGGCATGGCCACCGAAACGACGCGTGGGAGAGAACTCGCCCAGCTTGTGTCCTACCATGTTCTCGGTAATGTAGACAGGGATGAATTTGTTACCGTTATGAACTGCAACTGTATGTCCCACGAAATCGGGGGAAATCATTGAAGCTCTGGCCCAAGTCTTCACGACATTCTTCTTACCGCTCTCATTCATAGCGAGAATCTTCTTCTCGAGCGATACGTTGATGTACGGGCCTTTTTTTAATGAACGACTCATAATTTACTCTTTCTTAACGTTCGTGATTACTTCTTGTTAGCTCTTTCGATGATGTACTTGTTCGACTGCTTCTTCGGAGCGCGAGTCTTGAGACCCTTAGCGTACAAGCCCTTGCGTGAACGTGGGTGTCCACCAGACTGACGGCCTTCACCACCACCCATCGGGTGATCGTGCGGGTTCATAACAACACCACGGTTGTGAGGACGCTGACCCAACCAGCGGCTGCGACCAGCCTTACCAGACTGCTCCAGTGCGTGGTCAGAGTTGCCAACACTACCAACAGTAGCCTTGCAGGCAGAGAGCACCTTGCGAGTCTCACCTGAAGGGAGTTTAATCACACAGTAGTCACCTTCACGAGAAGTCAACTGAGCGAAATTACCAGCCGAACGAACCAGCAGGGCACCCTGACCGGGACGCAATTCAATGTTGTGAATCACGGTACCCACGGGGATGTTGGCAAGGGGCAGACAGTTACCTACCTCAGGCACTGCCTCTGCGCCAGACATCAAGGTTGCACCAACCTCCAGTCCGTTAGGAGCAATGATATAACGTTTTTCACCATCAACGTAGTAAAGCAAAGCAATACGAGCTGAACGGTTAGGATCATACTCGATAGTCTTTACTACAGCTGGAACACCATCCTTCTCTCGCTTGAAGTCGATCAGACGATACTTCTTCTTGTGGCCGCCGCCCATGTAGCGGACAGTCATCTTACCGGTGTTGTTACGACCGCCGGTAGAACGCTTACCGTAAACGAGAGACTTCTCTGGCACGGATGCAGTAATATCCTCGAACGTGCCAATAATCTTGTGTCTTTGACCCGGAGTAACGGGCTTTAATTTACGTACTGCCATTTCTTATTATTGAATATTGCTATAAAAATCAATGCTGTCGCCCTCCTTAAGAGTAACGATTGCCTTCTTGAACGCATTCTTGTGACCTCTCACGAGACCTGCCTTGGTATAGCGGCTTGAGCGCTTGCCGGCATAACGAATGGTGTTCACACTCTCTACTGTAACATTGTACAGACCCTCAACCTCCTTGGCGATCTCAATCTTGTTAGCCTCGGGCTTAACAATGAAACCGTACTTCGGCTGGGCCTTCTTTGTTACCATCTCACCACGATGCTTACCCGTCTTGGCCTTGAAAGTCCTTTCAGCGGAAAACCTCTCCGTGAGATTGGTCATCTTCTCTGTAATCAGAGGCTTTATAATGAAACTCATAATAATTTTCAATTTTCAATTATCAATTATCAATTAACCAAGCACACCGTCGATAGCCTTCAGTGAATTCTCAGTGATAACCATCACGTCAGCGTTCAGCACCTTGTAGGTATTCACGTTGGCAGCGATGATACACTCAGCCTTCGGCAGATTGCGAGCCGACAGATAAACATTCTTGTTGGCATCGGGCAGTACCATCAGCACCTTCTTGCCGTCAACCTTCAGGTTCTGGGCAATTGCTACGAACTCCTTCGTCTTCGGAGCGTCGAAGTTGAAGTCCTCAACAACGATGATAGCATTCTCCTGAGCCTTGTACGACAGAGCTGACTTACGAGCCAGAGCCTTCACCTTCTTATTCAACTTGAAACCGTAGTCACGGGGCTTCGGGCCGAATACGCGACCACCACCACGCAGCAGCGGAGAGTTGATATCACCATGACGAGCACCGCCGCCGCCCTTCTGGCGACCCAGCTTGCGGGTAGAACCCGTATGCTCAGAGCGCTCCTTAGCCTTCGACGTACCCTGACGCTGATTGGCCATGTACTGCTTCACATCCAGATAAATCACGTGGTCGTTAGGCTCAATGCCGAAGATAGCATCGTTCAACGTAACCTTACGTCCGGTCTCCTGACCTTTGATATTCAATACGTTAATTTCCATAGCTTACTTCTCAATTAAAACAGTTGAACCATTACAACCAGCGCAGCTACCCTTTACGAGAATCAGGTTGTGCTCTGGAATTACCTTTAACACACGTAAGTTCTGAGTCGTCACACGGTCGCCACCCATCTGGCCACCCATGCGCATACCCTTGAACACCTTGGCGGGATAAGAACAAGCACCGATAGAACCCGGCTTGCGCAGACGGTCGTCCTGACCGTGGGTGCTCTGACCGACACCACCGAAACCGTGGCGCTTTACAACACCCTGGAAACCCTTACCCTTAGAGGTACCTACTACGTCGACGAACTCTGCATCACTGAAGAGGTCGACGGTAATCACGTCTCCGAGGTTGTGCTCCTCGTCAAACTTGAACTCGGCCAAGTGGGCCTTTGGTGTTGTACCTGCCTTCTTGAAGATACCCATCATAGCTTTGGTGGTGTTCTTCTCCTTCTTGTCGCCGAAAGCGAGCTGAAGAGCAGCGTAACCGTCCTTCTCGACGGTCTTCACCTGAGTAACAACACAAGGACCACATTCGATAACAGTGCACGGTACATTCTTACCGTCGGCACTGAAAACGGAAGTCATTCCGATTTTTCTTCCAATTAATCCTGGCATTTCAGTTTAAATTTTAATAATAATGTTATTTATAAATAATGTATATGTCTCACTTCGCATCAGTGTCATTTTGCCACCCTTTAGACGCCACAGCACAGCATAAAAGAAACGAACTACATCTCCCCTTTTTGAAGAGTAAGTCGCTCTATTTCAGTGCTTTGATAGCCTTTCGGCCAGCGCAATGGGCACTTTTGCGGCTGCAAAGGTACACATTATTTATAAATTACACAACAGTAAAAACCCGTTTTATAACATCTTTTAAGATTATTTAAGCTTTTTGCCTTTGTGGATATACAGGCCTTTGGCTGTTGGCTTACAAGATTATACACGGAGTGTCCCCGTCAATCGGGGAAACGGCTTCCGCCAAAGGGGCACTTATGACAATTTTCCGCAAAACGCCCGGAAATGACCGAGTGACCAAAATGACCGATTCTTCGGAATGCCTTTATTTAGGGCTATTCCCAGAGATAACAAATCCCACGTTATGCTTTATAACGTGGGATTTTTGGTGAATTATTGGTGAATTTTCCGTATTTTCGGGCAGGAAACCGCCCTCAAACGGGCTTATTTACCACTGCTCATCGGTGGTATCGGCGGGGTCGCCCAATTGCAATGACTGCGGTGAGCCTGCCAGCAGCTGGGGCTGCGTCTTCAGTCGGTAAACCATCATGGCGGGTTTCGTATATTGCATTTTCATATTCTTCTTTTTTTTAGTCGCCTTCGGCGAGAAATCTTTCAAATATTATCAAATCTTACAAATATATTTTTTTCGATTTTGTTACGATTTTGTTGGATTTCCGCCCGCAGGGCGCTCATTACTTAATCACTATTTTCTTTCCATTCACGATGTAGAGGCCCTTGGCTGTTGGCTTTTGGCCGTTAGCTATTTTACGTCCCTGCAGGTCATAGATTGCGCCGCTTAATTCGTGAGATTCGTGCAATTCGTGTTCGTTAATTCCCGTCGTGTTCTCGCCGAATTCAATGAATTCCGGTGCGTCGTGAGCGTTCGCCACGGCCAGATACGCCTTGTTGGCGCCGAGCTTTATGGGCTCGCTGTTGTTGTTTTCTCTCGCAAGTTTATAGAATCCGAAGACACCATTCACCTTGCTCAGCACGTAGTATGTCTTGTTGGCATCCTGTGCCGTTTCGCAGTCCACGCCCTTTAGCTCGTTGCCGGTATAGGTTCCTGTGCCTGAATCTGCTGCCGACGAAAGAACGACGTCGGCGGCAGATTTCAGCAGCACGGCCTCGCCATGCTTGATGACGCGGCTGCCTGTCTCTGTCAGCGTCACGCCGCCCGCATTGTTCTGCTTGGCAGTATATACGGTGGTGCCTTCCGCCACGGTTACGTCTGCCAGCCCGTTGTAGTACGTACACCAACTGCCCAACTCGCCGCCTGCGTCGCGTACCGCCAGCGCAGGAATAGCCTCGATAGCGTTGGCGTATTTGCTCCATTTAGACTTATAGGTTTCCACACAGTCGCTGAACACATAGATTTTGCGGCCATCGGCATTATCATCAAAAGCATCTCCACCATACTCATCCAATTCTGGAGCAAAGATAGTGACAGATTGAAGGCCGTAACAATCCTGAAAGGCACCGCCGCCAATGGACTTCACGCTGGCAGGAATGGTGACCGATGTCAGGGAGGTGCAATCAGAGAACGCATAACTCCAGATTTCCTGTAAGCCATCATTCAATGTGACAGATGTCAGGGAGGTGCAATTAGAGAACGCAAAGTTTGAAATGAACCTCACGCTCGGCGGGAGGATGACGGATGTCAGGGAGGTGCAATTAGAGAATGCATAGAATTCTATAGTGTTAACACTGTTGCCAAATGATACTGAATTCACACCTGTGCAGTCTTTAAAGGCCTTTCGGCCTATTGTAGATATACCATCACCTATTACGATGGTCTTGATCTGTTCGCGGTAGGCGTACCAGGGACTCTCTCTCTCTTCATAGTCTGCAATTCTTCCGTTGGCGATACTGCTGCTGATGGTGAGCAGGTCATAGCCGGCACTCCCTTCGCTATGGGTCAAACGCCATGTTACCTCCGATCCGGTAAGGCCTGTGTGTAGACTGACATGGCCGCACGTACCACTAATGGTTACATCAAGCCACTTGGCATAGAGCGTCAGGTCGTCAGTCAGGGTAATCTTATCCCCAGGGTGATACACTATTTCTCCGTCTGCCGATGTGGCCCAACCTGCAAAAGGATATCCATCATCATAAGAAAATCCGCACGATGGTATTTCGAATTCAGTACCGCCCGCCGTTGTGACAACAGGCATCGTCCCCGTGCCGCCGTTGGCGTAGAACGTGACGGTGCAACTCTCCTTTGCCCATATCGCATAAAGCGTCAGATTGCCAGTTAATGTTACTTGGTTGCCAGTTGCGTATTTTACATCTCCTGTCGGTGATTCTGACCATCCACAAAACATATAACCTTCACGGGTAGGTTCATCATATGATGCTAACGTATAGGTAGGGTTAGAAACTGGAACTTCAACCGTTCCTATACCTCCTCCCTGATAGTTATCGTTCAGGGAGAGTCGGTATATTGTTTGTGGGAAAACCTGCGCCCAAGCGCTTGCCGTGAGCATTACTAACATCAGTGTCACGCTGAGGCGCTGGAGAGCGTCTCTGAATCCTTGTTGCCCCAGGCAACGGGCGGAGGTTGGTTTTGTTGTTTTTGTCTTCATCTTGTTGGTTAAGTTGTTAATTTGGCTGCAAAGTTACGAATAAACGAGCAAAATGCAAAAGAAAAAGCTTTTTCTTTTCATTTTCGAGTGAAAGTACCTTCTCGCGAAGCGAAAAAGTACAAAGAAAATTCGAGCCCACCAAACGATGAGCCCGAATTTTTGTTTGCGTTTCGTTTATTTTTTGACTATCGTTTTCAATTTATCAACGTAATAGTCGAGGCCGAATATCGAACCTGCAAGTAGGAACGCTTGCCCTACGTAGAACAACAAGCCGTTTGCCACGTCGTCAATCTCTATGACCTGGTAGGCCACAAGGCAGATGCTCGAAAGGATGAGGCATACTGCGCACGCGTATTGGATTTTCTTTGTGGCGTTCATAGCTTATAACATTGTGGTGCCTGCTCCGCCTGCGGCTCCGCCAGCAATGGCTATCAACAGGTAGCCCAACCATTTGAAAATTGTTTTTACCGTTTCACTCATAGCTGTAAAGAAATTAAGAAGCGCGGGGTCACGCGCACGCAGCCAGTCGTCTGTAAACCCGTTGCTGCTTTCTGTGCCTTTACCCCCACGCTTCGTTCAATGTTCAACGTTCAATGTTCAACGTTCAATGTTCAATGTTCAACGTCTTAGTTCTGGTCCATGCCACCACCGGGGTTGGCTTGATAAGCCGCAACGTAGATGGTGTAGCCCGGAGTTGCGACGCTGTTGTCGGACTTCTTCACCTTGATGGTGTAAGTGCCGATTGCAGCGGCTGACACTACGAAGCTAGCAGCGTTGCCGTCGATGGCGTGGTCGTTGCCGACCTGAGCACCGTCCTTGTACAGCTGAATAGCCTGTGCAGAACCGACGTTCGAGAAGACTACGCGGATGTCGAGGTCCTCGGTTTCCTCACCCTCTGCGCAACGGATGGTCTTGCCCGAACCGACGGTCATGGTCTCACCATTCACGGTTGCTGCGCTGATAGCGAAGGCCTGTGCAGGAGTGTCGCCACCAGAGCTGCTGCCGCCACCACTTTCACCGCCAGTTTCAGCTGCTGCCTGACCGCCACCCTCACCTGCGTTGTTCAGGTACTGGTCTGAACCTGCATAGATCTGGTGCTGTGCGCCACTGCTAACCATGTCGAGACAATCCTGCATGCTGTAAGAACCTGCGGTCTCACCGGGATATGCCACGTACGTGGTCGAACGCTTCCAAGTGTCACCCTCCTTACGGCTGACGATGACGAATGCAGCCACGGCGTCCTCCTCGGTAGTGTAGAAGTCCTCGTACCAATAGCGCAGACCGCTGGCGTTGATGAGATACTTAAACTTACCCTCGTTGCGCACGCTGGGCTTGTTCACGTATCCGTTCTCGTCGAGGAATGCGGTATCCAGCGTCAGAGGCAGGAACGTCTCGGGATCAGTCGGGTCAAGGATGACGCGAGCGTAGTTGAACTGGCTCTCCTGAATCGTTGCACCCTGCTTGACGGTACAGAACGTCAGCTGGTCACCACGCTTCAGATTGAGCATGTTGATGATGTCACCATACGTGGTCTTGTTGGCAAGAGCGACAATCGTAGGATATACGATGTGGCTGGTGCCATCCTCAATCCAGTTGGTCTTCACCTGAGGCAGAGAACCCATAGCCACCAAGTACTGGTTAGGAGCAAATGCATGCTTCATGCCTACGGGAACGAAAGAGTACATATTCAGGAATGCGACGCCCTGTGCCTGCATCTCTTCGATGGCAGCACGGCACTTCTGAATATTCTCGCTCATGAAGAGGGACATAGTCTCCTGACCTTTCTTGACACCCTCGAAAGAGTGGTCACAGATGGCCTTCATGACTGAGTACGCAGCACCAACGGTGCTCATCACGATGCGCTGAATGTTCTGAGCCTGCGTCTTAGGATTCGACGGGCTGACAACTTCGCGCTGAATGGTTTCGCCATTTGCGCCCTTGTACAGGGTAGTTCCGGCGAGCTTACCAGTGGAACCTTTAAGCCAAAAACCTACTTTTGACATAGTTGTAAAAATTTAAATTGTTAAACACTCGTAAAACCTTCGGTTTTGCCTTTCTCCGACCCCTCTGTTTGTTTCCAACTCGGAACATCCTTAGAGGAAACCTCGAGAGGAGGGAGAGGAGACCTTTCTTCCGGTTCACGCTGCAAAGATATGAAAAAATTTTGATACGACGTATATTTTTTCGGCAAATAAATTTTCTTTACACGAAAGCCGATGTGCGAGAACCTTCCACGTTTTTAGGGAATTTTAAAACGGTCAATTTGGTCAATCGGTCAATTGCAGGGATTTTCCGTCAGGAATCCCTTTTATAATAATGTATGTAAATATAAATAGGTATTTAAAAATATATTTAAGTACCCCCCCTTATACATATATTACCCCCGTGCAAACGCCCAGGATTGACCGATTGACCAAATTGACCGCCCAATTGTTAAGCCGTCTAAAATATGTTAAACGAACGTTTCGATTTTAACGGAAATTTCTTTACTTCTTCGTCATCGCCGAAAATTTTTGGCCAACTGCCAAAATCAAAAAGCAGACCAAAAATTTGGATTTATCCATATTATTCCTTACCTTTGCCGAGATTAATACTTTTACATAACAGTAAAGTATTTAAATTGTTAAACAATTATCCTCCACCGGTCGTGAGATTCGTGGAGGTTTTTTTATGCTCAAAAATTTTGCAGTATAAAAAATAATGCCTATCTTTGCACACAAGTAGTAACACATGGGTTACCATGTGTCATTTCGTTTTAGTTATACATCACCATTCGTGAGAATCGTGACAACACAACACTGACAGCCCTTCGGGGCTGCTACAAATAAAAAAATATTCCATCCCCTCGCCCGTCGTGAGATGCGCGAGGTTTAAAAAGATTATTAACGTAAAACAAATGATGTATGGTATTATTCTTGATACTTTTAGCTATAGTTGTTATAATTGTTTTTATTGGGGCAGCTGTCATAGTTCATCCAGTTGGCATTGCTACAATTTTACTGTTGTTTGTTGTCATTTTCACTGTTGACACTTGCACGAAACAGTGCGGTTCTTCCAGGGAAGAGCAACCTGTTGCAACACATGAAAAAACTATGCCCGTTGACAGTTACATAAAAGAGCCTATACCCCCACCAGGCGCTGAGCGGCATCGTGAAGCTGTGAGGAGGGCTATGATACTTGTGAAACACAAAATTGAGGATGGCACCATAAAACTGAGTGATGAAGATAAGGAAATATGGGAAGAACTGAAAAAAGAAGGTAAAGTGTGACATGTTTTCCTTTGGTGTTTTGCTCACCTATTCGTATCTTTCTCCCACGGAAAAAGCAGACTGCATCTCAGAAAAATCCAAATTAATTTGGTTTTTCGTTCGATTTGCACTATCTTTGCAAGCTGAAGTTTAAAAAAAGAACAATGGCAACAAAAGACATAAAACTATCAGAACTGCCTGAAGAGGTGACAGAAGACAACTTGAAGCTTCAAGACTTCCCTGAGGAAATTACCGAGGAGGGGCTTAAGTTTTATGGCGAAACATCTTACGAAAACCAGATAGCGACACTGAGCCACTATCTGCATAATACTGATTTTGAGGGGACGCAAATTGAGGTTCAGGAACGTCGGAACGAGATGATGGCCCTTATCCGTGAGTATTTGGAACATAAAGACCAATTACAAAACTATACTGATGAGGATATAGCTTTTGCAGCTGACAATCCTATGGAGCTTGATCTTTTCCGTGAGTTCTACCAAGTACCATTTCCTAGTCCCAAGCATTACGAGCACACGTTCATTGACCTGTTTGCAGGCATTGGCGGCATCCGTATCCCCTTTGACGAAATGGGTTACCATTGTGTATTTAGTAGCGAATGGGACGCGAAAGCTTGCCAGACTTACTTTGCCAATTTCGGGACTGTTCCTTATGGAGATATCACGAAAATACCTGCTCATAAGATTCCCAAGCACGACGTTCTTTTGGCAGGTTTCCCTTGCCAGGCATTCTCTATCATGGGAAAGATGCAGGGCTTTGCCGATACTCGTGGCACAATGTTTTTTGAAATAGAGCGCATTCTGAAATATCACCAAACGCCCTATATATTACTGGAGAACGTTAAACAATTGGTTGGTCATGATGGTGGCCGAACATTTAAAGTGATTCTCGAACACCTTGATCATCTGGGCTACTATGTCAAATGGAAAGTGCTGAATGCTCTTGACTTCGGACTGCCACAGAAGCGAGAACGTGTCATTATCGTTGGTTTCTTGGAAAAAGACGATTATGATGCATTCACGTTTGACATCCCCCACACACCTTATAACCTTGCCGATATTCTCGAGCCAGACGAGGACGTTGACCCATCACTCTTCGCTTCCGACCATATCATTGCCAAGCGTCAGGAAAAGACAATAGGAAAGAACGTCTTTTACCCATCTATTTGGCACGAGAATAAGGCGGGAAACATTAGTGTATTGGACTATTCCTGCGCCCTTCGGACGGGTGCCTCTTATAATTATCTACTCGTAAATGGCGTACGTCGCCCGACTTCGCGCGAACTGCTACGACTTCAGGGTTTTCCTGAGAAATATAAGATTGCCGTCTCGCATCAGGACATTCGCCGTCAGACGGGTAACTCGGTTGCCGTTCCCATGATACGCATGGTAGCAAACAAGATAAACGAAATAATCAAAAACAAATCAAAATATGGAACATCCGAAACTGAGAGATTCAAAGCGGTTGTTAACTCGTGAGCCGTATCCCATCAACGAAATTCCTGAAGAGATTATCAAGAAGATTGGTAAGAAGTTCGTCTACATGCTTTGTGTTGGTCATAAAGACCTTACTGGTGACGATTGGGGTAATGTATTTGCCGAGGCCATTGGTGGAGAACATCTTCAATCCCCCGTTGGCATTGCAGATGTTGTGTTTGACAAAATGGCATGGTCGATGAAGACCGTAAAAAATACAAATCCCCATCGTAGTGAGGCTTCCGTCCGTCTTATTAGCGGACGCTGCTCGCCTGATTACTCTTATGGAATCACTGACCCTCACGAAGACATTGAGAAAACAGGTCGAGCTGTGTTGAACATCTGGAATGAACGTGTCAATATTGCCCAAGACTATTACAACCCTCTGCGGACATCTGTTCTGGTAAGAAGCAATGATTTGCTGACTTATACACTCTTCGAGGAAGAAAACCATCGTTACGTTGCAAACCAATACCGTTGGGAGGAAAACAGCAATGGTAATCTCATCGGTATCGACATTGAGACTGGGGACACCCGTTTCACATGGCAACCTCACGGCTCTCAGTTCACCATCCACACCCGTGTACCACAGAATGCCGTAAAGTTCAAAATTAAGCAACCGCCAAAACTTGATGTTGAAGAAACACTTAGGCAGATAAACTATTCCGACGAATGGGTGGAGATTCTTTAGAAAAGCGTAAACGAATATGAAAAGTCCAAAGTTGAGGGATTCGAATAGCCTTCCTACCCAAGAATTATATCCAATTAATGAATTTCCAGAAGAAATCATTAGGAATATTGGAAAGCGACTAATATACCTAAAGTGTGTTGGTCGTTCTGATTTGTCCGGCGATGATTGGGGAGATGTATTTGCAGAAGCAATAGGTGCAATACATCATCATTCTCCCCTTGGTTTAACTGATGTTACGCTTGGCAATATGGCATGGTCTATGAAAACGATTAAAGTGGAAAAGCCACATACGACCAAAGCTGTCATGCGTCTCATTATAGGACGTAATTCAACTGATTTTTCCTTTAAGCTTGAAAATCCAAGAGAGAACCCCCAACTTACAGGTAGCATGGTTCTCCAGATTTGGAACAATCGTGTAAACATTGCATATAAAGACCATACGTCCCTTAGAACATCTGTTCTTGTCCGCAGCAAAGATCTTCTTTCTTATTCTCTTTTTGAAGAGGATACGCCCCGTTTTATTCCTAATGCATACGAATGGAAAATAAACAAGAATGGTAATTTAGAGGGATTTGATGTTGAGACGGGGAAGAAGAAATTTACTTGGCAACCAGGTGGCTCTCAGTTTACCATTCATACTCATATACCTAAGAATGCGTACAAGTTCAAAATTAAGGAACCACCAAAATTAGATTTGGATGAGACCCTTAATCAGATAAACTACTCTGATGATTGGGTAGAGATATTATAGGGATTGAACCGTATGACTCATAAACATTATGCCTTCGAGGTTAAATGTAAAAAACTGGAGCAGTCTGTCATAGAAGAGGCCGTCAAGGCTGCAAATTCTCAGAAGGTAAAAAACGAGAACGTCTTAATGCTTCTTACAAACCTCAAACTCAAAAGACTTTCTCATTTAAAAATGCTTCACCCTATCGTGGTAGAGATATGCAATTGTCTTTACCTGAGCCACAACTATGCTGCACTGACCTTGACAAATTACCTGTTTGAGTCCATGTGCAAAATGGCTCTGATATTACATTTTGGCAAAGATAAGGTTTTTGTAGAGTTAAAAGAATCAGATGAATCATATAAAGAAGACATTGCACAATTTGGTGAGAAAGTGTTGCATAACAATATCGAGAAACTATTCTCAATAGGAATTTTGGATCAAAGAGAAAGAGACAGACTTCTGGACTTGAAAGACCTTTTTAGAAATCCTTTTTCGCATTTCTCTGACAACATCTACACTAAAAATGCACTGAAAGAAGTGTGGTCTGTAGACTTGGCAGACCCCACCCTCAAAGAAGAACATATAATAGTGGGAGTAGACTCGAATCCTGAATTTCTTGTTGAAGCAAGGCTTGTTTTTATGAATCGTATGGCTTTACCATATTTTTGTGAAATACATAACTTTTTGACAGAGTTTGACAAACGCCTGGGGAAGTTCTGCTCACATGGAGTAAACAGAAAAACCGTCTAAACCTTGATGAAAAGTGCATGGATAAGCTTACCCCCCAACAGCGTCACAAGGTAATGGCTTCTGTTCACTCGAAGAATACAAAGCCAGAAATGATTGTGCGCAAAGGGCTGTGGAAACGTGGTTTCAGATATCGATTAAATCACAAACGCTTGCCTGGTCATCCTGATTTGGTACTTCGCAAGTATCGCACTTGCATATTCATCAACGGATGCTATTGGCATGGACATCTTGTGGATTCAAGCACGATGGAGAGTTCGGAGTGTTGCAAGATTCCCAAGACGAACAGGGAGTTCTGGGTGGCGAAGATTCGCAGGAACAAGGAGCGTGATAAGGAGGAACAGCGCAAGTTGGCTGAAATGGGCTGGCATTGCATCACCGTTTGGGAATGTGAGTTGAAACCATCGAAACGAGAAGAAACGTTGGAGTCGCTGGCGTTTACATTGAACCATATATGGTTGCAGGATCATGTGGCCAAGAGTGTTCCATATCCCCAGTTGAAGGAAGAGGATATGCAGATGCCAATGGCAGCAGAAGAAAAATAAGGACGGAAAATTTGTATATTTCGTATTTTTGTCCTATCTTTGCAGGACAAAAATAAAATATTGCACTTAGGTGAAAGTGCAAAACATTCATCGCCATAGTGCGTCGTTTACGTTTGACCCTCCTGGAATTCTGACAAATTCACTATTATAATAAAAGGTAACGTAACGAGACGAACGTCTATGCTGGTAATACAGCGTGGGACGGCAAGTCTTGTTGTCTTTACCTAAAGGTCTTGTCAGGGCCTCAGGAGGGTATTCAACCGTGATACTACCGCCCTCACGCTTTCTACCAATAAAGTAGGTGAATTCTGTAAGTGTTAATCGTAAAACTACAAATAAATAAGAAGAAAAATGGATCAAACTGCAATTGAAGACAATGAATTAGTTATCGTCGGGAGTCGCTACAAGGACTTGGCCGACGTTTTTTGTGAATACTATGAAACGGGAAAACCTCTGGAACATGATGACCTTGTGAGGATATTGGGCAGCGACAGGGTGATGCTGCTGCCGGTTCGCAACACTTATGACTATTATGCCGTGGAGGTGAGAACGACGGGCAGGAAGCTTCTGGCGCATATCTGGATGTATCAGTCGTATGCCGTCCGCGAGTGGATGAACGACCATGAAATGAAATGTATGCAGGCGCGCGTGACGAGAATCAATACGCGCTACGGACTGATATTTGCCGAGCCTGTGGATGCTCCGGACTTGATCATCAGCGGACGTTGCAATATCAACATCGATGAGTCGTGGGCCAGGGGGCTGCCTGATTTTTATCAGAGCAATGACAGTCAGAGCCTGAACCTCAGTCTCTATATGCTTCATGATGAGCTGCTGAATGCTGAGAGCTGGAACGACAGACTGGAAACACGAATGCTGAACCTGCTGCAAGACCTGCTGTCGGACCTGTCGGCAGAGTATTATGATGAGTGTATGGCGCTATATTATATGATGAAACATTCGCCGATTGCGGGCATCCGTGAGCAGAGCGACCGGCTGCTGGACGGTTATGTCCGTCGTGCTTCGATTGACAACATGACGTGGTGGCGGAGAGTGTGGTTGCCTCAATACATTCAGGACGTTTCCGAGAGCGATGTGCCGCGGATGTTCGAATTGGCAGGTTATGACCTGCAAAGCGTGGAAGCACTGCTGCATCGGGCACCGGAGGGATTGTCATATTTGTATGAGGCCAATCCTGAGCGTTTTGCCTATCATCTGTATTATTCGACCCTGTCTCGTGATGTCTATACCCGCCTGCTGACGCTGATTGCCGTGCGCCAAGTAATGCGCGAGAAGGAGGGAAAGGACGCAAAAGGCTCTATTGAGTCCGTCGAAAAGATGGTTCTTGACAAGGAACTGTTTGCACGAGCTATAGAGAACTGCCAGCAGTATTTCTGGGGGAGTGCTTCTTATGCGGTGGTTTTCTGCGTTTACCGGGATGATTTTGAGGCTGATATTACACAAACAGGTTTTGAAGAGATGGTTGAAAGCCTTTCTTATAAAAAGAAAAGAGATTATTGTTGCCCTGTAGGTACAATTGCAAACGCTTTCAGACATAATCCAATATTTAAAACACACATTAGCAGATGGGAGTCGCAGGGTGCTTCGTTTCGCATTCTGAAATTGGTTAAAATGCTCCGAAAAGAATTGGAGTGTTAGAAAAAGTGCCATAAAAAGCGCCATAAAAAGCGCCATAGTGCCATAAATTCCGCCATAAGTGTCTAAAGCTTCTTTAGGCACTATTTTTTTTTGCATACTTTTGCCGACGAAAAAATCAATTTCTCGATTATGAAAACAAAGAAAAGTCAGATTCTGAAAGAGGTCGTTAGGGACGTCTTGATTGTTTTGGGGGTGGCAATGGTGGTTGTAGCACCGATTGCTTTTGTGTTGTTTATGATGTGGGTGCAACAAATTATTTGTGGGTAGAAAAAATTAACGCGTCAGAATGACGCATATTATTAACAATTTAAATACTTTATTATTATGGTAGAAAAAATGATTGTGAAGGTGGTAGGAAACTACTCCGAGAATGATTGGCAGAACAACCGTACTGGTGAAAAGAAGCTGATCAAGTCCATCCAGGTTGTACTGAAAAACGGACGCGAGGGCTACGTGGCCGAGGCATCCGGTGAACTGGCGGAAAAAATCCGCGACATGAAGCTTAAGGTTGACACTCCAGTGATGGTGAACCTCTCTTTTGATTATCAAGAATCGACGAAGGATAACGCAGTGCGTTACTTCCAGCGTGTACGTATTGAAGATTTTATTCCTCTTGCTTTCTAACTATGCCGAGATTGTTTTTAACGAAAGCTCAAAGAAGTCATCTCGTTGCGAAATTTGGTCTGACGCCAACAACGCTACACGAGATAGTGCATTATGAACGTCCGGAGTGTCAGCGACATGCGGAAATTCAGAACTATGCCATCAATGAGCTGGGTGTAAGAGTTTTCAATATTTAAAAACTGAAGATTATGAAAGAGCAGCTTAGAAAACAGGACATGGTGGTCGGCAAACAGTATAAGGGCTACGCATGGAGAAATGAATACGGAGAGTTTTTCTTCCGACCGTCTGCCGTCGGCTCTCGGGCTGGTCAACAAAAAAAGGTATGTGAGGACAACAACTATATCCTAAGCACTACCAAAGACCTTGTACTGATTCATATCAGAATCCCGAAGATGGATGGTGGTGCGACGGAGTATATCAAGCAACTCACAGCCGTAGTCAACAAACTTATAGCAGCATTTTTTAAGTATGAGATTTGATGTTTATTTTGCAGAACCGACGGCAAAGGGGTTACGTCCAGGCGTGACCCCCGAGCCGATGGAATGGAGCGACATCAAGAAGCAGATTCTGGAAAACGAGAACTGGGCGAAGCA